>OCIU01000317.1_pt1 | contig 48005 bp, 68 predicted proteins | sample 1538471 | NCBI WGS metagenome assembly OCIU01 (sample SAMN04571693, study PRJEB22368) | human gut metagenome | biome: human gut; material: stool | host: Homo sapiens | place: Luxembourg | collected 2012-06-01 | reverse complement strand
CGGTTGATGCGGTGGGGGCTGGGTTGACTGATGCTGGGCGGCAGTCAACCGACGCGGGCGGCAGAACGTGCGGTGAAGTGGTGGCGGATTGTCACCAGTTGAGAGGGAAAAATACGGAGCGTATAAAATATTTTTGAAGAAATTTACAAAATGTCACCATGTGGCACGGTTTTAGGGGTAGAATTGGTACAGTGAGAAATTTAAGAGAACGCCCGGCGGGTTATCCTGCGCGGGCGTTCGGTGTTTATGCGGCAAGTTTTGGAGGGAGGAACGATGGCGCGGAGATCGGATGCGAGGGATAAGGCGAAAGCTGAATACATCCGGCGGCGGGCTGTTGGGGAAAATATAAACCTGAAAGAATTTGCCGGGGAGATGGGCGCGAACTACGAGAGCTTGCGCCGGTGGAAGGTAAAGGACGGCTGGGAAAAGGACGTGCCGAGAAAGCGCGGCGGGCAGCCGGGAAACACGAACAGCAGGAAAAAGAAAAACGCAAAGGGGAATAAGGGCGGCGGCGCACCCAGGGGAAACAAGAACGCCGAGAAAGACGGAGCATACAGCGCCGTCTTTTTTGATGCCCTGCCGGACGCGGACAAGAAATTTTTAAACCAGACGCCGACGGGGGCTGTGGAAAACCTGCTGCATGAGTTGAAAGTTTTGCGGTGGCGGGAAAAGAAGATCATTGAGAAGATCCACGAGTACGAGCAGGTGGAGGATGAAGAAACCCTGTACCTGAACGGCACGATGATGGACATGGAGATGAAAGACACGCCGTTTGCACGGATACAGAAATTGCAGGAAGCCTTGTACAAGGTGCAGGGGCGGGCCGCAACGATTGCCGGTGCGCTGCGGCAGGCCGAGGAAAACGACAGGCGGTACAAGCTTGAACGGGAACGGCTGGAACTGGCAAGGATGAAAGCCACGGGCGAGGTTGAGGTTGACGACGATGACGCTGTATACGAGCAAGGCAGTGGCCCAGTGGTTGGGGCTGACGGAGAGGCGGATAAGGCAGATGCGGGATGCAGGCATTATCCGGGAAGCGAAGCCGGGGCTGTATGACATGAAGCCGACGGTGCAAGCCTACCTTGCCTACCTGCGGAACAACAACGGCGATTTGAACCAGCAGCGGGCAGAGCTGACAAAAACGAAGAAGGAGCTTGCAAAGCTGGAACTGGACGAGCGCAAGGGAGACTTGCACAGAACCGAAGATGTTGAACAAGCGCTTAGTACCATGCTGATGAACTTCCGCACAAAAATCATGAGCATGCCCGCCAAGCTGGCAAAGACGCTGGCGGGAATGAGTGACAACGCCGAGATATACGATCTTTTGAAAAAAGAGACGGATGAAGCGCTGGACGAGTTGAGCGACTACGACACAGCGTTTGCCGTACAGCAGGAGGGCGCAGACGATGGAAGAACTGACGAAGAACCAGAGTAAACGGTGCCGCGCCTGCGCTTTTGGTGAGGTCGTGAATGAAAGCACGGTGTTCTGCCCGTTTGGGCGGTGCGCCGCAAAGAGGTTGCAGCGATATGGCAAAAAGAAAAACCATAGCCGTGCCGCCGCAGACAAGGGCGATGCTGGCGCGGGTGGTGGCAAAGCTGAAACCGCCCCCGACCATGACGTTGAGCCAGTGGGCGGATAAAGAGCGGCGGTTGAGCCAGGGAGCAAGTGCCCTGCCGGGACGGTGGCGCACGGACAAGGCACCATACCAGCGCGGCATGATGGACGCGATCAGCGACCCCCATGTGCGCAAGGTGGTTGTGAAAAGCTGTGCGCAGATCGGCAAGACGGACGCGCTGGTGCTGAACACCATCGGCTACTACATGAACTACAACCCCTCCCCCATTATGGTTTTGCAGCCGACGTTGGACATGGGACAGGGATTCAGCAAGGAAAAGCTAAGCCCGATGCTGCGCGATACGCCGTGCCTGCGCGGACTGGTGGATAACCGCAGCCGGATGAGCGGCAACACAATCCTGCTGAAAAACTACCCCGGCGGGTATTTGGTCATTGTGGGTGCGAACAGCCCGGCCAGCCTTGCCAGCCGCCCCATCAAGGTGCTGCTGGCGGACGAGATAGACCGCTACCCTGCCAGCGCCGGAACCGAGGGCGACCCGCTATCGCTTGCCGAAAAGCGGCAGACGACATTCTGGGATAAAAAGCAGGTGTTTGTGAGCACACCTACGCTGGAACAGACGAGCCGCATAAAGGTGGAGTTTGAACACAGCACGCAGGAAGAATTTGAAATCCCTTGCCCAAGCTGCGGACACTACCAACCGCTGGTGTGGGCGAACCTGAAATTTGACCCGGAGAACCCGAAGAACCCGCAGTACGTTTGCGAACGGTGCGGCGTGGCCGACAGTGAGACGCACTGGAAAAAACAGATGATCCGCGGAGAGTGGGTAGCAAAATGCCCCGGCGAAGCGGCGCGGGGATTCCACCTGACAACGCTGTGCTCGAGCTTTTGCAGCTGGGATGAAGTGGTAGAGAAGTTTTTGAAAGCGAAAGAACAGCTGAACGCAGGAGACCCGGAGTTGATGAAAACATGGGTCAACACAGAGCTGGGCGAGACGTGGACAGAACAGGGCGAAACCGTGGAGGAAGCAGACCTGTACGGACGGCGCGAAGCCTACAAGGCGGATGTGCCGGACGATGTGGTAGTGCTGACTGCCGGAGTAGATACGCAGGATGACCGCTTTGAAGTGGAGGTCGTGGGATGGGGAGCCGGAAAGGAAAGCTGGGGAATACGCTACCAGAAGATTTACGGCGACCTTTTGAAAGATACGGTGTGGAAAGACCTTGACGAGTTTTTGAACAGAACGTGGTACAAGGCGGACGGTACGCCGATGAAGATCATAGCGACCTGCATGGACAGCGGCGGACACTTCCCAGATGAAGTGCTGCGGTTCTGCAAGGACAGGTGGCACCGGCGCATCTTTGCCATTAAAGGCCGCGGCGGTACGGATGTGCCCTACCTGAAAAACCCGACGAAGAACAACCGCGTGAAAGCGCCGCTGTTCACGATTGGCGTTGACACCGGCAAGGGCGTTTTGTACCAGCGGTTGAAGGTGAAGATGCCGGGGCCGAACTACTGCCACTTCCCGCAGGGGGAAGCGGCAGGATACGACTACAACTACTTCCGCGGGTTGACAGCGGAAAAGATGGTGGTGCGCTACCGCAAGGGGCGGGCCGTGATCGCATGGGAACTGAAAGGCGACTACAAGCGAAACGAGCCGTTGGACCTGCGGAACTACGCCACGGCGGCGCTGGAAATTACAAACCCCGTGTTGGAAAGCAGCCCGGTGGCGAGTGAAGTGCAGCGCACCGTGCGGCGCACGGGCCGCAGACAGGTTAGCGGAGGTATTTAAGCTATGGCGGGAATCACGAAGAAAGAAGCGCAGCGGCACTTGGATATTTGGCTTGAAGCGGAAGCGCAGATCGCAACCGGGCAGAGCTACCAGATCGGCAGCCGTATGCTGACCCGTGCCGACCTTGCCAGCGTGCGCAAGCAGATCGACTACTGGAACAACAAGGTGATGCAGGCGGAAGCCGTGGAAGAAAACCACGGCAGGAACCGAACCTACCACTTTGTGTACCGGGATATGTAAGGAGGGGCGGACATGAAAGCGAGAGCAAAAGCGGTGCGCCGCTCCCCTGCGCCGAAGCCGACGGCGGTGCACCGGGCGCAGAACACCGGGTACAGCAACTACGGCGCGAACGTGCAGAAGAAATCCATGCGCGGGTGGATGTACTACGGCGGCGATGCCAAGCGGGATATTGAAGATAACATAAACACACTGCGCCAGCGGAGCCGGGATGCCTACATGGGCGTGCCGACGGCCACGGCGGCGCTGAAAACCCTGCGCACCAACACGGTGGCCGCGGGCCTGACCCCCACCCCGCAGCTGGATGGAGAATACCTGCGCATGGACATGGACAGGATCGCAGAATTGCAGGCAAACATTGTGCGCGAATGGAACCTGTGGGCAAAAAGCCAGATGTGCGATGCGGACGGGCTGGACAACTTTTACCAGCTGCAACAGCTGGCCTACTTATCCGCCCAGATGAACGGAGACGCCTTTGCCCTGTTGCAAACCGAGGACGAGCCGGGGATGCCGTACAGATTGCGGGTGCGGCTGATCGAAGCCGACAGAGTATGCAGCCCGAACCTGACGGACGTGCTGACGCCGACGACCATTGACGGGCACAGCGTACACAGGATCGTGCAGGGCGTGGAGACAGACGAGCGTGGCAAGGCAGTGGCCTACTGGATATGCAGCAGGCACCCGCTGGCGGCAGAGATGCAGGGCGGCGCAACGACTTGGACACGGGTGCAGGCCCGCGGCGACAGAACGGGGCGTCGGAACGTTTTGCACATTATGCAGCGGGAACGAGCCGGGCAGGTGCGCGGCGTGCCGGTGCTGGCCCCGGTGCTGGAAAGCCTGAAACAGTTAGGGCGGTACAGCGACGCCGAGCTGAACGCAGCGGTCATCACGGCGGCCTACACGATCTTTATCGAAAAAGAAGCAGCCGGAGAAGCACCGCCGCTGGGCGAGATGATCCCGGAGGATCAGTTGATCGACGCGGCCGACCCGACGAGCATTGAGCTGGCCCCCGGCGCGGTGGTGGACCTTGCACCCGGCGAGAAGATGAACGAGACAAAGCCGAGCAGGCCGAACGCAAACTTTGAAGCGTTCTACCGGGCTGTGACAAAGGAGATCAGCGAAGCGCTGGAAATCCCCATTGAAGTGTTGGAAAAGAATTTCAGCACGAGTTACAGCGCGGCCCGCGGTGCGCTGAATGAGTTCTGGCGCACCTGCGAGATGCAACGCAGTTGGTTTGCGGACAAGTTCTGCCAGCCGATCTACGAAATGTGGCTTGACGAAGCGGTGAGCCGCGGGCGCGTGAAAGCGCCGGGCTATTTTACCGACCCGGCGGTTGCCAGCGCATACAGCGCTTGCAAGTGGAACGGCCCGGCAAGAACAAACCTGAACCCCGTACAGGAAGTGACTGCCGCCGAAAAGCGCATTGCACTGGGCATAAGCACGGCGGAGCAGGAAACCGCACAGATGAGCGGAGGAAGCTACACCGCCAACATCCGGCAGCGGAAGATCGAAGCACAGCAAAAAGCGGAGGTGGACAAGATTGGCAGCGAAGAAACAAACCAAAACGGCCCGGAGGGCCGGTAATCACTTTTGGCAGGTGAAGAACCTGGCCGGGAACGATGCGGAACTGATTTTGTACGGCACCATCAGCGACACAAGCTGGTGGGGCGACGAGATCACACCGCAGCAGTTTATTGACGACATTAAGAGCCTGGGCAGCGTTGACACGCTGACCGTGCGAATCAACAGCGGAGGCGGCGATGTGTTTGCCGCACAGGCCATTGGCGCACAGATCGACAGCTTGAACAAGGCGGGCACCAAAACGGTGTGCCGCATTGACGGACTGTGCGCGAGTGCCGCGACCATCATTGCCAGCCATTGCAGCAAGGTGGTAGCCAACGGAGACGCGCTGTACATGATCCACCTGCCGAGCGTGTACCTGTTTGATGCCTGCGACGAGAATGACTTGCAGGCATACATGAACGAACTGAAAGCCGTAAAGGACAGCATTTTGCAGCTGTATGTGAAAAAGACCGGGCAGGACTTGGACGTGCTGACGAACTGGATGGAAGAAACCAGTTGGTTTACCGCCGACGAAGCAAAGGACAACGGCTTTATTGACGAGGTGGACGAGGATGCCGAACCGGCCCTGATCGAAAACAGGGCCGGTGCGCTGTTTGTAAACAGCGTGAACACCGGGCTTTGCATGAACGAAGCCCCTGACTATGTGAAAAGCGCCCTGCGCAAGCAGCGGCGCTTTTCTAATACAAAAACCCCGGCGGATGCGCCGGAAAACAAGGAGGAACCAAAAATGGCAGAGAACAAGACCACCGGCGCACCTGCTGCACCGGCCATTACCACCGTGGACGCCCTGCGCACCGCCTACCCTGACCTGGTAAACCAGATTGAGAACGCGGCAGCGCAGAACGCCACCACCGCCGAGCGTGCCCGCATCAAGGACATTGAGGACATGACGGCACCCGGCGACGAGCAGGCAGCTTACGACGCCAAGTTTGGCGACAAGCCGCAGGACGCCGCCGCCTATGCTATCGCCTGCATGAAAGCCCAGAAAGCAGCAGGCGCAAAACACGCGGCCGATGCCGAGGACGACGCAGCCAAGAGCGGCGTAAACGGCGTGAAGCAGGCCGAGCCTGCGGGCAAACCCAAAAACAGCGGCGAGGACAGCGCAATCGCCTGCATCCGCCGCGCCAACAACGTGAAGTAAGGAGGAAGAACTATGGCTATGGATCTTGCTGTGCAGACCTTTAGCACGAAACCCGATTACCTGATCGCAGGTACGGACATTCGCATTACGACTGCCGTTAAGGAGGCCGGTGCCGCGCTGACCCGCGGCATGGTGGTGTGCCTTGCCGATGGCAAGCTGACCCAGCCCGCCGTTACCGGCAGCGCTGACCCCTATACCGTTGCCACTACCGGCATGTACGGCATTGTGGCTGACGATGCCGCCAACGGCAAAGATGCCGTTGTGTACCTGACCGGCGAATTTTTTGCCGATGCACTGGTGCTGCCCGAACACGCCAAGGCCGCAGACGTGGAAATCGCCCTGCGCAACATTGGCATTTTCCTGAAATGAGAGAAGGAGGAATGAACTATGCCTAACATGGTTGATCTGTACACCCCGCGCACGCTTGCCGAGGTTGTGAAAACCACCCCGCCGGTCCGCACTTTCCTGCGCGACCGTTTCTTTACCAACGTCAAGACCTTCCCCACCAAGCGGGTTGACATTGACATTGTGAAGGGCAACCGCAAGATGGCTGCCTTTATCCACCCGATGGTTGGCGGCGAGATCGTGCAGGCCGAGGGCTACGAGACCAAGAGCTATGCCCCGCCGCTGATCAACCCCGCCACGATCAGCACCGCAGACCAGCTGTTGGAGCGCCTGCCCGGCGAGGATATGTACAGCGGCAAGACCCCGGCGGACCGTGCCGCTGAAAAGCTGATTGAGGAATACAACCAGCTGAACGACATGACGACCCGACGTGAAGAATGGATGGCCGCGCAGGTGCTTACCACCGGCCAGCTGAAAGTGAAGGGCAAGGGCGTTGACGAGGTAATCGACTTTGGCCTGACGAACAAGACCACGCTGGCGAGCACCAAGAAGTGGGGCGGCTCTGCCGCTGACATTTGGGGCAACCTGAAAGACTGGAAACAGCAGGTAAGCCGCAACGGCTTTGCCAACGCCAACATGGTGATCATGGGCAAGGCTGCCGCTGATGCCTTTATGGCCGATGCCACCATCAAGAACCTGCTGGACAACCGCCGCATTGAGATCGGCGCGATCAAGCCGGAGGAAATGGAAGGTGGGCTGACCTACTACGGCCACCTGAACCTGCCCGGCGTTGACATTTACGGGTACGACGAAGTGTACCTTGACGATGCCGACGACAGCACCAAGCCGCTGATCCCGGACAACATGGTGCTGATGCTGCCCAGCGCCGCGGGCTTTGTGCGTGCTTACGGCCTGTGCACCTACCTGGACGATGCCGGGGCATGGCACAGCGCCGAGACGGACCGCCTGCTGCGCACCTATGTGGAGCACCGCCCGGACCGCCGCTTTATCGAGTTGCAGACCCACCCGCTGCTGATTCCTGACAAGATCGACAGCTGGTTTGCGGCGACGGTGCTGTAATGCAGGGACAAAGTTTAGAGCAGAGATAAGGCTCTCCCCCCCAAGCCGCTGCGGCGGCAGCCCACTCGCAGAGGGGGCCGAGGGGCAGACGAACGGAGAAAACAGGGCACCGCACGAGATGTGGCGGACGCGGAGTTATGGCCGGGTGAAGGGATGGTTGGGATGGATTTAGAGCAGGATTACGGGCCGGGCACCGAGCCGGAAGAAAAGATGCTGACGTTCAAGGACTGCGCGGCGGCAGACATTGACAACGTGTTTTTTAACACGGACGAGTTTGCCGACGAGCACACGATCAACGGGAAAACGCTGCTGGCCGTGCTGGATGAAAACACCCTGATGGACCGTAGCGCCCACTGGGAGGGCGGCGCGAAGCAGAGCTTTGACCAAGGGCTGTACAAGGCGGATGCCAAGCTGTTTGTGAAATGCAGGGAGCTGGGCGGCAGGCCGAAGGTGAGCAGCCCGATGATCGTGGACGGGAAGAAGTATCTGGTAAGCAACGTGGACGAGGAAAGCGGCGTGTACAGCGTGGAGCTTGTGAGGGTGCGGCAATGAGCGATTTTACCTGGTACGACGCGGGCACAACGACCATTGGCGTGAACGCCGAGGAAGTAAGCCGACGGTTGGGAGAATTGCGCCGGAAAACCCCGGCGGTAATCAAAGTGGCGGTGAACGCCACGGCGAGAGAGACGCGCAAGGAAATGCTGCGGCGCGTACTGAAACGCTATGCGCTGACGGCCAAGGGCAAGGAACGCGCCAAGGGCCTGAAACAGAAGGTAAAGGCCACAAATGCTGACCCGGCGGCTGTGCTGTGGATCGGCGGCATCAACGGTGCGCGGGCTGACCTTGCGTACTTTCAACACAGGGTAACGGTGCCGCACCCGGGTTTGAGCTGGCAGACGGGACCGAGCGTGTTTAAGGCGCGGGTCCTGCGCAACGGCAGCTTGCATGACCTGACAGGCGGCGGCGCGTACAGCAAGGGCTTTCTGGCGGAGTTCAAGAGTACACACATCGGAATGATCCAGCACCATATTGGCGCGGCCAGCAGCGAGACGACGACCAAGAGCGGCGCACCGCGCTGGCGCAGCGCAAGCGGCGTTGTGGAGAAAACGAGGACTTACGGTTCCCCATCCGGCACGGCACAGCACCATACCGTGTGGGAGAAAGAGGATGTGCATGTGTACGCTGAAAACACGCTGAACGACAGACTGGAAAAGCAGACCGCCAAAGTGATGGCAAGAGCAGCAAAGGGGTGATGAAACATGCAGGGTGACAAGATTGCAGGATTTACCACCGCCATGATGCAGGATGCGCTTTGCGACGAGCTGCGAAACCTGTTTGCCGGGCGAGTGTTCAACGGGCAGGGTGGCTTGAAAGCATTGAAAGTGTTCCGCCAGAATTTGCCCATTGATACGGGACTGGACGAGGACGCCGACACGGACGCAGCGGCCAGCCCCTACATTGTGGTGCTGCTGGAGGGCGGGAAAATCTACAACCCGCAGGATGCAAAAGTGGTGAGCGCCACGCTGACCGTGTGTTGCTACGACGAGGGCAACGAGCGAGACGGCTTTAGGGATGTGCAGAACATCTTGGAAGCGATTGAGCAGCACTTTTGCGTGAAGCCGTTTTTTGGCGGCGCCTTTACGGTGCTGCAAGGGCATGAGCATTACTTTGAAGATGCGCTGCAAATGGACGACACATGGCCGTACTATTTTGGCGCGTTGAGCTTTGACGTGACCGTGCCGGTGCCGACGAGCGAAAGCACGTTTGATGAACTGATCTGAAAGGAGGCCGAAGATGGCCGAGAAGAAAGAGAAACAGACGGCGCAGAAGCCGGAAGTGATTGTGTACTGCGGGCCGAGCGTGCGCGGGATTGCGAAGCAGTACACCGTGTACCACGGCAGACTGCCAGCGCAGCTGGTGACATTTTTGGCAAAGCACCCGGCAGCGCAGTGTTTGTGTGTGCCGCTGGACAAGTTTGCCGAGACCCGAGCAGGGCTGAACACCAAGGGTTCGCCGCAAGCGACCCTGTACAAAACGATTTTGAACGAACTGTAAGGAGGAAACAAAGATGGCTTACAAACATGGCGTTTATGTGAGTGAGAACGCAACGAGCCTGACCGCCCCTGTGACCGGCAATGCGGGCTTGCAGGTGGTAGTAGGCACTGCCCCCGTGAACACTGTTGCCGACCCGGCGGCTGCTGTGAACAAACCTGTGCTGGTGAACAGCTATGCCGAAGCTGTGGCCGCCGTTGGCTACAGCGACGACTTTGCCAGCTATACACTGTGCCAGGCGATCAGTGCGGCATTTCAGGTGATCGGCTGCGGGCCGCTGGTACTGATCAACGTGCTGGACCCAGCCAACACGAAGTTCACCGCCGCGGTGAGCGACCAGCAGGTACAGGTGAACAACAAGATCGCCACTGTGCCGGTTAAGGGACTGCTGAAAGACGGCCTGACCGTTAAGGGCGATGGCAGCACTGCGCTGAAAGCCGGTGAGGATTACACCGCCAGCTACGACGACGAGGGCAATATGCTGATCGCCCTGATCGGCAGCAAGACGGCCACCACCCTGACCGTGAGCGGCAAGAAGCTGGACCCCAGCAAGGTTACTGCCGCCGACATTGTGGGCGGCGTGGATACCAGCACCGGCAAGGTGAGCGGCCTTGAAGTGGTGCAGCAGGTATACCCGAAACTGGGCCTGACCCCCGGCATCCTGCTGGCACCCGGCTTTAGCAAGGATGCCACTGTTGCCGCTGCCTTGCAGGCAAAGACCACGGGCATCAACGGAAGTTTCCGCTGCATCTGCGTGTGCGACGTGGACAGCGGCGCGAACGGCGCCAAGGTGTACACCGACGTAAAGACCAAGAAAGAAGCAAGCGGGCTGAACGGCGCGAACTGCTACGCTGTGTGGCCGTGCGCCAAGGTTGGCACGAAGGTGTACAGCGGCAGCGCCATTGTGGCCGCCGAGATGGCGTATCAGGATGCCAGCAACGACGATGTGCCCAACATGAGCGTGGACAACAAGGCTGTTGCAATCAGCGCCGCGTGCCTTGCCGACGGCACGGAGGTCTATCTTGACCAGGAGCAGGCCAACGTGCTTAACGGCGCAGGCGTTGGCACCTTCCTGAACCTGAACGGCTGGCGCTGCTGGGGTTCCAACACTGCCGCCTACCCAGGCAACACAGACCCCAAGGACCGCTGGATCAACATCCGCCGGTTTATGAACTGGGCGGCGAACACGTTCATCCTGACCTACACGCCGAAGATCGGGCAGGTGATGAACCGCCGCCTGATCGAGAGCATTGTTGACAGTGAGAACGTGCGCGGCAACAGCTTTGTTTCCCGCGGGATCTGTGCTGCCTACAGCATTGCATTTTTGGATGCGGACAACCCCACCACCGACCTGCTGAACGGCAAGATCGTGTTCCGCCAGAGCATGACCCCGTTTACCCCGGCGGAGGAAATCGACGATGTGATCGAGTTTGACCCTGACGCACTGGCTGATGCGCTGGGCGGCTGATGGCAAGGAGGTAAAGAGCGATGATTTCTAACAACTACATCCCCGAAAAGGTAAACGACTACAACGTTTACCAGGACGGTAACAAGATGATCGGCCTTGCCGCCGAGGTGGAGCTGCCCAGCATCAAGATGAAAACCAGCACCATTGAGGGTGTTGGTGTTGGCGGCGAGATCGACAGCCCGACCATTGGGCAGTTTGAAAGCCTGGAAGCCAAGCTGAAATTCAACACGCTGTATTCCAGCGCAACGGACCTGATGAATCCGCTGAACACGGTGAACCTGACGCTGCGTGCGGCCCAGCAGGTGTACGACAAGACCGGCGGCTATGCCTTTAAGGGCCTGCGCATTGTGATGGGCGGGCGCGTGAAGGAGTTTAACCCCGGCACCGTGAAGAAGGGCGACGCAATGGACGCCGAAACCACGCTGGAACTGACCTACTACATGATCGAGGTGGATGGTGAGCAGGTCGTTGAGGTGGACAAGCTGAACGGCGTGTACAAGGTGAACGGCAGAGATATGCTGGCCGGTATTGCCGCGCTGACCTAAGACGGATTTTGTGTGGGTGGGTTTAGGTGCCCCGCGTGAGGTGCGCGGGGTGGTTATAGATACATAAGAAAGCCGCCCAGGAATGGGCGGCTTTTTTGAGCAGAAAGGACAAGACGATGGACGTTATCAAGCTGGCAAAGCCCTATGTGTTTGAGGGTACGGAGTACGGCGAAATTGACCTGAACGGCCTTGACAAGCTGACGGTGCAGGATGCCATTGACGCACAGCTGGCACTGACGGGCCAGCCGGGCACGGTGATCCTGCCGGAGAGAAGCACGGCCTACATTGCAAGACTGTGCGCCAAGGCGGCGGGACTGCCCATTGAATTTTTTGAACTGCTGCCGGTGGGCGCGGCCCGCAAGGTGCGCGGCGCCTTTACCGAGTTTATGACGAGCGACGCCGACGAGGACAAAGGCACGGTGCTGAAGCTGAAAGCGCCGTACACCTACAAGGGCAAGACCTACAAGGAAGTGGACATGAGCGGCGCGGCGGAGCTGACTGTGCTGGATATGGCGCAGGCGGAGAACGAGCTTGCCGCTGCGGGCCATGTGGCCGCAGAACCGGCGCTGGACTACCTGTACTGCTGCCTTATGGCGGCACGCGCCAGCGGCATGGACAAGGAGTTCTTTACCGGGATGCCCCTTGCGGAAGCGACGCACATCAAGAACGCAATGAACGGCAACCGTTTTTTCGAGTAAAAGGCGGCGGCAAGGCACTGCGCAAATGCGCAGTGCGCCTTGCCGGGGCCACGATGACGAGCATTGAGTTTTACTTGAAACTGCCGGTACGGGATTTTATAGAGATCAACAATGAGGTGGCGGCAGAATGGCAAAAACTACGGAATTAGAGCTTGCGATAAAAATTGCGGGCCGGGTTGACCCAAGTTTGCAGGCAGCGATCAGCCAGGCGCAGAAGCAAGTAAGCACGTTGAGCGCTACACTGGGGCACATTGGCCGTGTTGGGCTGGCGGTCATGGGCGTTGGACTGGCCGCTACAGTGAAGGGCATTGCGGATTGCACCAAGGAAGCAGAAAAATTTGAAAGCCAGATGGCACCTGTGATCCGCTATGTGGACGGGCTGGCCGACAGCCTGGGCAATGTGAGCGACGAGGCAGCCACGAACGGGAAAACGTTCAAAGAAAACTACGGCGCAATGGCCGACTACATCCAGGACCTGAGTACACAGATACCGCGAACCACGGAGCAGATCGCAACCATGAGCGCAGCACTGGGTCAGAGCGGTATGGATGTGGACGTACAGCTGAACACAAGCATCCTGAAAGACACGGCTACAGCAGCAACGGCAATGGACTTGGACGATGATACCGCAGGCCAGTACATGGCAAAGTGGGAAAAGGCGTTCAACTTTGACCACGACCAGGTTATGCAGTTGATGGACCAGATCAACTACCTGGGCGCGAACAACGCCACAACGGCAGCGGAGATCGCCGAGAGCGTGAACAAGGCGGCGTCCATGGGACAGATTGCCGGACTTGACCCGGCGGCTACTGCGGCGCTGGCAACGGCTATGCAGGCAACGGGCGTTGCAACGGACCGTGTGGGAACCAGCATTACCCGCATGTACACGAACCTGAGCAAAGGCGAGAGCGCCACGAAAGCCCAGAAGGAAATGTTTGAAGAACTGGGCTTGAGCGCCGAGGGCGTGGCAAAATCCATGCAGAGTGACGGCGTGGGGACCATGCTGCAAGTGTTTGACGCCATAAAGCAGATGCCGAGCGAGCGCAAGGTTGCGGCACTATCTACCCTGTTTGGACAGTGGGCCATTGAGGGCGGCGCTAAAGTAGTGAACAACATGGATGTTTACGAACAGGCGCTAAAGGATGTGCAGGACCCGGAGAAATACACGGGGTCTATGCAACGCGAGTTCATCATACAGGCAAGCACAACGGAAAGCCTTGACATGATGATGGGCAACGCAAAAACGGCGCTGATGCAGGACATTGGCGAACAATTCCTGCCGGTGAAAAAGCAGTTTGCCACGCTGGCTATCGACATGATGAACGGACTGCGGCAGAACATGCCGCAGCTAACACAGCTTGCAAGCACGCTGGCCGACATTGCGACGAAGGGCGTGACGGCGCTGGGCGATGCCCTGCAAAGCGCTATGCCCTACATCCAGCAGGGGCTTGACTACCTGAACCAGAACGGCGAGAAGGTAGCAAAGATACTGGCCGGAATGGCCGGGGCGTTTGCCGCCATGAGCATTGCACCGCAGGCCGAAATAGCCGCCAAGGGCGTGGGCAGTGTGGTGAAAGGCGGGGCCGGGATGTTCAGCACAGCGGTAAGCACTGTGAGCAAAGCGGGCGGAACCGCTGTAAAAACAGGCGGCAACCTGCTTGGCGGGCTTGGAACGCTGCGCGACATTGTGGGAGCAGCGAACCAGGATGCAGCCATGAACGGTAGCAGTACAACGGGCGTGCTGGCTCGGCTGGCACTGGGAAGTGCGAAAGAGACGAAAGCCGGAAAGGCAGCAGTGAGTGTAGGGAACTGGGCCGGAAACCTGTTTGGAAACGCGAAAGATTTCGCACTTTCACAGTGGGACTTGTCAAAGGGCATGGCAGACGGGGCTATTGCCGGAGCAAACGGAGTAAAGAGCTTTATCAATAACATAATAAGCCCGGCAGAACCGGCGACAACTACGGCGCTGGTGGCGGCTGCGCCAACGGCGCTTACTACACCGGGAACTGCCATGACAGCGGCACAGGCACCGTTGAGCGACATGGGCCTGCTGGGGGCGGTCATGAGCAGGCTGCGCGGCGGTGCAACGGCGGCGCGGCAAGTGGCCGGGAACCCGCTGAAGGATGCAGGGATGCAGATTTTGCAGGGCGCAGGCGGAATGGCAAGCAGCGCGGTTGGCGGCGTAAAGACGCTGGCGACGGGAGCGATGCCGTTTGTGAGCGCGTTCGGCGGGATCGCTTCGGCGGCGCTGCCGGTGGTGGCGGTGATCGGGTCCATTGTGGCGGCGGTGAGTTTACTGGGCGAACACCTGGACGATATACGCGGCATCATTGGAAACGTGTTCGGCGAGCAGGGCGTTGCGGTGTTTGACGGATTTTTGAACACGATCACGGGCATAAAAGACAAGATCGTTGGGGTTTTCAGCCCGGAAAATCTGGCAAGTGTGCGCACGGCGATTGTGGGGATGTTCGGTGAGAACGCAGGAACGGGCTTTGACAACATCGTAAGCATTGGGCAGAGCGTGATTGGAGTGTTCCAGCAGATCGTGAACTTTGGCACGCAGACCGTAAAGCCGATGTTTGAGCAGGTGTTCGGATGGGTAAGCACAACGCTGCTGCCGGGATTGCTGAACGCCTTTAACGCCATAGCACCGCAGATTGGGCCGATCATTACCAACATCGGCACAGCGGTTATGAACGTAGCAAACATGATAGGCAATGCCATCCAAGCGGTGCTGCCGGTCATTGAGAGCATCATTATGGTGATCCTGAGCGTGGTAAGCACGGTGGGGCCGCCAATCCTAGCAGCGATTGCACAGATTGCGCAGAACATCGGGAATGTGATAACGAGCATCCAGAGCGTATTTGAGGGGTTGATCCAGTTTATCACGGGCGTATTTACCGGGAACTGGTCGAGTGCTTGGGAGGGCGTGAAGTCTATCTTTAGCAACGCTTTTTCGGCGCTGGTGGAGCTGTGCAAAATCCCCATCAATGCGGTGATCGGCGTTATCAATGGTGCAATCAACGGCATTAACTCGATCCTTGGCAGCGTGACGACGATACCCGAGTGGGTGCCCGTGGTGGGCGGCAAGGGCTTTAGTATGCAGCTGCCGACCATACCCATGCTGGCAAAGGGCGGATTCACCGACGGCGTGAGCATTGCCGGCGAAGCGGGCACGGAAGCAGTTATCAGCTTTGACCCGAGCGTGCGCAGCGCCAACATTGCGAACTGGCAGAAGGCCGGACAAATGCTGGGCGTTGACCCGGTGCAGGCGGCCAGTGTGGCCGGTGCGGGAAGCCTGACAACGGACCGCGTGGAGGTTGCCGACATTGGCGGCGGCTCCCCTGCCCCCGGCGGAACCACGACGGTGGGCGGCGGCAACTTTACGTTCAGCCCGAAGATCACGATACAGGGCAACGCCGACTACAACGTGATGATGAATGCCATGACGGACGCGAAGGACCAGTTTGAACAATGGTTCAACGAAATGATGCGCAAGCAGCAGCGCACGGCATACGCCAGGTAAGAGGTGGAGAAGATGAACTATACGACGATCAGCGGCGACACATGGGACGGCATTGCCAAAACGGTGTACGGCGCAGAGCGGTACGCCGATTACCTGATGCAGCAGAATCCAACGAAGATCAACGTTTTCCGCTTTGATGCAGGGGTGGTGCTTGCCACCCCTGCCCTGCCGGAAGAAAAGAGCGGCTTTTTGCCGCCCTGGAAGTTTGAGGATTAAGCTATGGCAACGAGCGTAAAGGCAAGGCGCACAGAGATAAGCCTTTGGTACAACAGCACGCCGATCAGCGAGGAAGTGGGGCCGGACGTTGAAAGCATTACCTACACGGACTGCGCCAGCGATACATGCGACAGTGTGGATATACAAATCAATGCCAGGGACGGGAAATGGCTGAACAGCTGGTTCCCGCAAAAGGGCGCAACGCTGCACCCGAAAGTGAATGGCCTTGACTGGAACGTGCAGAACGACCGCTTTACCATGGATTGCGGCCTGTTTGTGCTGGATGATGTGCAATACAGCGATGCCCCGGGCACTATGACGCTGGGCGGCGTGAGCAAGCCGAGCAACACGGATTTTAGCGAGCGCGAACGAACGGACGTTTGGAAAAGCACCAGCATACAGCAGATCGGCGCGACTATTGCCGGGCGGTATGGGCTGGGCTTTGCCTACGACGGCGACGACCACGAGATTGAAAAGCGCGAGCAGAACGAGAGCGACAGCGAGTTTTACCAAAAGCTGTGCAAGGACTACGGCCTTGTTTTGAAAGTGTACGCAAAACGGCTGTGGGTGTACGACCGCGAGAAGTACAAGGGGAAGCGGGCGGTGCAGGATGTGCCGCGCACGGCCATGAAGCCGGGCAGCTTTAGATACACAACGACCATGGCGGGGACCTACACCGGCGGCAGCTTTGCCTACACAGACCAAGACAAGGACATTGACATTACCGCCAGTGTGGGCGGCGGAACGAGAACCAAGAGCCTGAACCAGTACGCCAGCAGCGTTGCGGATGCTGCGGCGCAGCTGGTGGCAGCCCTGAACGACGCTAACCACGGAAGCCGAAAAATCAGCTTTACGATTGGCGGCAACTTTGAGATTTTTGCCGGAAACAACGTGCGGATCGGTGGGTTTGGGCCGGAGATAGACGGCAAATATTTTGTGGATAAAACGACGCGGACGATCGACCGCAACGGATTTACCTGCAAGATAGAAGCCAGCGGAATTGACGACCCGTTTTATGCGTGGCAGGTGGGCGGCAGCATCCAGATACACGAAAAGACCGCCAGCAGCACCGCCACGAAGTACGACAGCACCTACGAGACGACGAAACCGGCAGCCAGTGCCGCCAGCACGACGGCAGCAGCCAGCGCAGGTACGACAGCGGGAACCGGCGGACGCGCCGTAACACTGAAAAACTGCCCGCTGTATTACACGAGCGTGGCAAAGACCAAGAGCAACACGGTGAGCGGCACCTATTACCTGTACGACGGAATCCTTGTAGCGGGACGATACCGCATAACAAATACATCCGCCCGCTGCGGAAAGCTGCCGGTGGGCAAGAACGTTACGGGATGGGTAGACGCAAGCTACATCAAGTGAGGTGATGCACCATGGCAACGGCACCGCAGGTGCGAACGGGCCGGGTAAGCAGCATTGACTACGAGCGCGGCACCTACACGGTTGTATTTGCCGACCGCGGAAGCGTGAGCTGCACCATCAACGCGCAGAGCAACGGCGAGTACAAGATGCCGGAGGTTGGGCAGACAGTGAACTGCACGATGAACGGCAACGGCACCGTGGCAGGCGCGACCCTGGGCACGGTGTGGAACGAAAGCAACAAGCCAGCCGAGGGGTACAAGGGGTTGTACCGCAAGGAGTATGGCCGGGTGAACGGTGACAGCTACGAGCGGTATGATGCAAACACCGGCGAGTATACGCAGTATTGCCGCAAGAAAACCGGGCGCAATTCCAACGGCGTGATCTATGACGAGTGCAAGGGAGCCTACACGGCCAGGAGCGGCGGCGCTATGACGCTGCGCAGCACCGGGGCCAGCGTGGGCATTACCGCAGCCAGCGGCGTGGGAATAACCGCCGGTGCGGCGGTGGACCTGCAAGCAACGACTTATGCCAGCGTGACAGCGGGCACGATGTACAACGTGGAGTGCGGCACAGACTACACCATGACGGTGGGCGGCAAAGGAACCGTGGAGATCACGGGAGCCTACTTTGAAAAATGCCTTGCCGCTCGGCGGCTGGTGGTGGACGGAGCGGACACGGAGAGCTACAACGGCGTGATACAGCGGTACTACAATGCGAAGCTGACCGAAGAGGTAAGCGCAGATTGGAAGGTGACGGTGGAAGCGAAAGTTGAGCGCGAAGTGACCGGCGATGTAAAGCACACCGTAACAGGAAACGTGACGCAGGAAGTGACCGGCGACACGGAACAAACCCTGACCGGCAACGTAACACAGAACATTGAGGGCGATGTGACCCAGACCGTAAACGGCAATGTGACGCTGACCGTGGGCGGCGCGACCATTACCGTAAGCAGCGGCGGCGATGTGAGCGTGAGTGCGCCGAATGTGACGGTGGACGGAGCTGCCGGAGATGTGAAGGTGGACGGCATAAGCCTGGTACACCACAAGCACAAGGACGGCGGCCAGGGCGAGCCGGAGAAGTAAGGAGGTGGCAGGATGATCGGAACACTGGGAAGCGTGGTTTTTAGCGTGAGCAGCAACCGAGTGTTGACGCCGACGGGGATCAGCGGCACGAGCGGGAGCGATTGGGGCAGCCATGACGTTGTGCACGGGAAAGTGCGCAGCGAATGGGTGGGGCCGAAATGCAAGACCTACAAGTTTGACATGACCTTGCGGGCGCAGGACGGAGTGCCGCCGCGCCGGACGCTGAACCAGTTACAGCAGATGGCAGAGAGCGCCAACGCCTACTACTTTGTGCTGGGCGGACAGCCGATGGCAGACAACCCGTTTAAGATCACGAGCCTTAGCGACGAGTGGGGCGCGGTGCTGCACGGAGGGGCGCTGATCGAGTGCAAGGTGAGCGTTGAGTTGGAGGAATACTTATGATCGACACCGAAAACACAGAGATCATTTTGCAAGCGGGCAAGGCAGACGACAGCACCGCCGCCGATGTGCAGCGGTGCTTGAAGATGCTGTACAGCGCACACCCCGGCGAACAGGCACTTGACCGGGATTTTGGCATAGACCGGGAACCGCTGGGACTGCCCATGAGCAGCGCCAAAGCCCTGATGGCCGCCGAGTTTGTGGCGAAAACAGCGCGGTATGAGCCGAGGGCACGGGTGCTGCGGGTGGATTGGAACGAAAGCAATTTAGCCGAGGGAATTTTAATACCGAAGGTGGTGGTAGAAATTGTCTAAGATCGCAGAACTGGCGAACGCGCCGGAAGTGAGCTTTATCGGATACCTGACGCTGGACGAAGTAAAGCAGATGGTAAGCGATTGGTACAACGAGAAGTACAAGGAGCTGACCGGCACAGCCCCGGTGCTGGGAGATGCCGCGCCGGAAAAACTGCTGCAATATGCCATTGCCATGCTGGGCGGGCAGACGCTGCAATACATCCAGGACAAGGGTAACGGAGAACTGCTGGCAACGAGCTACGGCGGCTACCTGGACCAGCTGGCGGCGAACCTGGGCGTTACGCGCAAGCCTGCCGACAGAGCGACGGTAACGCTGCGGTTTACGCTGGCAGACACGAGGAACAATGCTGTGGGCATACCAGCCGGTACGCGGGTGCGCACCGAAAACAGCCTGTACTTTAACACGCTGGACTATGCCGAGGTGAAAGCCGGAGAGCTGACAGCGGATGTGCTGGCACAGGCGCAGGAAGCGGGAGCCGAGAGCAACGGGATCGAAACTGGCGCGATCAACACGCTGGTTGACCCCATCCCCTACATGGCGAGCGTGACGAACATTGAAGCCAGCCACGGCGGCACGGATGTGGAGGACGACGACACATTGAGTGAGCGCGTGTTCCGGGCGCCGAGCGTGTTTAGCTGTGCTGGCCCGGCGGATGCCTATGTGTATTACGCCAAGGCGTGGCGCAACGATGTGGCGGATGTGAAGATCGACAGCCCGGAACCGTGCGAGGTGGACATTTACTTTTTGCTGGGCGACGACGGCAGACTACCGACGGGCACAGAGCTGAAAGAGATGCAGGCATACTTTGCCGACGAGGACAAAGTAAAGCGCCCACTGACAGACAAGGTGGTGTGCAAGGCCCCGGCAGAGATCGGGTACGGCATTGACCTGACATACTACATTGCCAGCAGTGACCGCAACAACGTGGCCGCCATACAGGAAGCCGTGACGGGCGCTGTGGAAAGCTACAAGGCATGGCAGCGCAAACTGGGCCGGGATATTAACCCGACAGAGCTGATCGCCGCGGTGCGCGGTGCAGGGGCAAAGCGGGTGCGCCTGACAGCCCCGGCAGACACCGTGGTAAGCGCAGCAGCCATTGCACGGTGCGACAGCGAAACCGTGAACTACGGAGGGCTGGAAGATGATTAGTCTGCGGCAAGCGAAGCTGACGGACGCGATACCGGCAACGCTGGCGGCGCAGCCGTGGGCGCAGGCTTTGGCCTACGCCGAATGGCGGATGCGCGGCATGCTGCTGGAATACGCGCAGGACAGCCAGATATACACAGCGCTGGACACATGCCCGGAAATGGTGCTGGATGCACTGGCCGTAAGCTGGAAGGTGGACTGGTACGATACGACCTACCCGGTGGAGATCAAGCGCAGCATTATCAAAAACAGTATGGCCGTGCGCCGGTATATGGGCACGGCATGGAGCGCAAAAAAGGCACTGGGCGACGTGTGGCCGGACAGCGACATTGAGGAATGGTTCGACTACGGCGGAGAGCCGGGGCGGTTCCGCGTGGTGTGCAACGTGACGGACCCAACAGTTACCGCACAGGTGGAGACCATAGAGAACAACGTGATGCTGTACAAGCGGGAAAGCGCCCACCTGGACAGCATCAGCTTTATGGTGCGCCATGGTATACAGGTTGGAGCAGTATACGAATCGTACAAATACGATGTGCCGCGGTGCGGGATGATCCGCTGCGGAACATGGCCGCACAAAGCGACGCTGGGCAGAACCGAGGGCGCCGGGCTGGTGCTGACACCGGCGGCGGATGCCTTTGCGGCGGAGATACCGCTGTGTGGAACGCTGCCCTACCGCGCCACGCTAGGCCGCACAGAGAACGCAGCGCTGGCCGTGGAGCCTGCGGCGGGTGCTTACCTTGCCGCGAACCCGGAAGCGGGCGCGGGAGACAGGAGCGGCACGGTGCCACGCACTGCGACGATTGGCTATGCCGGACAGAGCGGTGCGCAGATCGCCCCAGAGGTGGGCGCTTACAAAGTTACCCCGGTACGAAGCGGCCAACGGCGCTGCGGGCATACCGTGGTGAAGAAATCGTGAGGAAAGGAGGGGTAAAGGATGGCGTTTTTTACCGAAGATTTTCTGAACGCAAGACGGGCGGACCTGCTGCGCAGTGTGCAGCGGTTCCAGTACCAGATCAACGGCGGAAGCTGGCGGGATGGTGAGATCAACAGCAAAAGCGTTGTGGGCAACGCTGTGATGGTATTCGTCAATGTGCCGAGTTCCGGCGCGGCGGATACCATTACCGGCGTGCGCGTGTACGACAACAACGACAAGCTGGCAGGCCAGCAGGCCGTGAGCGTGAAGCGGACGAGCGTAAACGCGGCGCTGCTGCGCTTTGTGTTCCCGCTGACGGAAGCCAGCGCGGCAACGAGATGAAAAGAGGTGAACGACTATGTATGAACGCACATTCTGGCTGGACCATGTAGAGGACCAGAGCGGCGAGGTGATCCAAGAGGGCACGCCGCTGGATCAGGCACACTTCAACAAAATGGAGGTAGGCATTGAGGACGCGAACCTTGCGCACAAGATCGTGATGATCTTTGCGCGGTGGATCGAGCGCAGGCTTGCCGCCATTGAGGGCACCAGCGGGACCCACACCACCGACATTGCCGGGATCAAGGCAAAGGACACGGCGCAGGACGGACGCCTGACGGCGCTGGAAAGCGAGACTGCGGCAGAGGTGAAGGAAGTGACCCTGACCGCCAACAGCAACCCGTGGCCGTTTTGCAACGATGACAAGAACGTGATCCTGACAACCGTGCGCAAGAACACCAACTACACGGTGGATGTGTATGTTAAGAGCGTGGCAGGCGGACGGCTGGGAGACATTACCGTGAGCGGCAAGGGCACGAACAGCTTTAAGGTCCGCCACGACGGCAGCGCCAAGACCGTGGTGCTGACTTTGAAAATTACGGGAGGTATGAAGTGATGAAAGTTACCGAACTGAACGAGGGCAAGAAGATCGCCTACGCTGTGAAGAAAACCGTGCTGACGCTGGACGGCGGGCGCATTGCGCTGGACTTGCAGAAGTACCAGAAGGACTACCCTGTTACGCTGGACTTTGTGACCGACGGTGAGGGCAACCTGCTGATGAACGCTTTCGACAGCCTGCGTGCCTATGTGGCGGAAATCCGCCTGCCTGCCTACGAAACCGAAACCGTGGATGTTGAGGACGAGGACGCCAAGGACAGCACCGAGGAAGCAACCGAAGATACCACCCCGGCGGACGAGCAGGATGCCGCCGAGGAAGCGGGCGTGACCGAGGACGAGCAGCAGGAGCAGGCCGCAGAGCCTGCGACGATGGCCGCAAAGCAGCCCAAGACTGTGACCCGCCGCCTGCCGCTGGACATGAGCAAGGTCGAGCTTGACCTGTTTGCCATTGACGGCATTTACATCAACCAGCTGGACGGCGAGTTTTAAGGAGGAATGAAGTATGGCAAACAACTTTGATGCAATGCGCATGGCCGTGCAGGCCGTGTTCCCCACGAATGATGTGCTGATGGACGACAAGGACGAGCCGTCAATCATGGTGTACATCCCGGCGTTCCGCCTGTGCGATGTGCTTTCGACCAGCGATACCAGCGTGCACCCGGCGTTCCGCATGAACGGCAAGGAAATCGCAGGCTTCTACATGGGCAAGTACCAGACGAAGCACTACAATGGCCGCGCCTACAGCCTGCCCGCGCAGGACCCCGCCAACAGCCAGAACTACGACCAGTTCCGCCAGCAGGCCGCTGCCAAGGGCGCGGGATGGCACGAGACGACCAACGCCGAGTGGGCCGCCATTGCGCTGTGGTGCCACAAGAACGGCTGCGAGCCGAAGGGCAACAACAACTACGGCAAGGACACCAGCGAGGGCGGGTATATTGCTATCCCGGCACCGGGCGTGCAGGATAACAACAAGACCGCCCGCGTGCTGACCGGCACCGGCCCGGTCGCATGGAGCCACAACGGACAGATGGACGGCATCTTTGACATGAACGGCAATGTCTGGGAATGGGTGCTGGGCCTGCGTCTGGTCAAGGGCGAGCTGCAGATCATTGCGGACAACAACGCCGCCGACAGCTCCTGCGATTCGAGCGCAAGTTCTGCCGCATGGAAAGCCATCAAGGCAAGCGACGGCGCCCTGATCACACCGGACGGGAACGGCACTACCGAGGGTTCCGTCAAGCTGGACTTTATCAGCAACAAGGGCGTGTGGAGCGCCAACATGACGGACCGCAAGGACGAGGGACGCGGTTGCAGCTTCAAGGATGTTACCGCAGATTCTACCGTAGGCGATGCCGCGAAGCTGCTGCTTATGAGCCTTGCGCTGATGCCGGACACCGCGCTGACGGGCACCGGCATTGATGCAACCTACGGCGGTGACTATTTCTGGTTCAACAACGGCGCGGATGAGCGGTGCCCGCTTCGCGGCGGCTACTGGGTCGCTGGCGGCGGTGCGGGTGTGTTCGACTTGTACCTGGGCAATGGTCGCTCGGCTGCCAGCTGGAGCATTGGCGGGCGCTGCGCTTTTGTAAAGCAGTAAGCTGGACCCTGACGTGCTGGGGTCTGCGCGATAGCGCAGACACAAACCCCGCGCGGCTTTGAGCCGCGCCGAATTTTTAAGGAGGTGTTGACTGTGCCGAGAAATGCCGAGGTGCCGCCCCAGAGGGCGGCTGGCGAAGCACAATACCAACCGTTTTGGCTGCGCGAGAAAACCAAAGAAATGCTGCATTATGGATATAAGCTGACAATGACGTTCCCGCGGAAAAGCAAAGAGCTTGCCGATGAAATGCGCCGCACCATGATCAGCATGTACAGAATGACGGTTGAGTTAGACAAGAAGTGCTACAAGAAAACGACCACACAAACGCTGGACGTTGAGCTGGCATGGCTGCGCGAGCTGGTAGTGATGGCAAGTGATAAGGATTTCTACGGTGATAAAATGCAACCGCCCCTTACCATGCACCAGCGGGAAGTGTGGGCGAAGATGAACGATGAGATCGGACGGCTGCTGGGCGGCTACTTGAAAACGCTGAAACAGTAGACGGACGTTTTTCATAAACCGGGAATGTGCTATTTTACGGCGGTGCCCGAATCGCGGCGGCAACTGGAACAATGGCGGCAATGCGGGTGTGTTCAACTTGAACCTGAACAATGGTCGCTCGAATACCAACTGGAACATTGGCGGGCGCTGCGCTTTACGATCAAACACACGCAAGGTGGCGGAGGTTTACGCCGGACAAGAGGGCTGCTGCTTACGAGCGGCAGTCGGTGTGTGAACTTAAAGGAGCGCATTTCCGTTCCCGGTGTTGAGCCGGGAAAAAATCTGTATTGCCGGGGAAGCAGAAATGCGACACCCGGCGGAGCGAGAAGTAAAAATTTATGAGTAAAAAGCTCGGAGAGCCGGTAGCGCTGGCACGGGCAGAGGATGGGCACACGGTCATTGGGCCGGGTGCCTTTGCTGTTATGACGGACTTTGCGTGGCTGGAACGGGCAAACCGCAACGCACGCAAGGGGAAAAGATACCGCGAGGAAGTGCGGTATTTCCACCAGAATCTTGACGGCAACCTGCTGGACATACAGCAGGATGTGAGGGCGGGGACCTACCGAACGGGCGGCTACCGGCATTTGTGGGTGCAGGTGCCGAAGAAACGGCTTGTGATGGCGCTGCCCTACCGTGACCGCATTGTGCAGTGGAGCGTATACCAACTGCTGAACCCGTATTTTGACCGCACGTTTATTACAGACAGCTACGCTTGCCGCGTAGGCAAAGGGAGTCACAAGGCTGTTGGGCGGCTGCAATACTGGCTGCGGCAGGTGGACAGGAGCATATACCCGGATTGGTACTACCTGAAACTGGATATAAGCAAGTATTTTTACCGCGTAGATCATGCGGTGCTGCTGGAAATACTGGGCAGGCGGATCACGGACCCGGATGTTATGACCCTGCTGGAACGGGTAATCGACAATCCGAACGAACCGTTTGGACTGCCACCGGGCAAGAAGCCGGAGGACGTGGCGTTTGAAAGCTGGCTGTACAACGTGGGGATGCCGATAGGCAACCTGTTGAGCCAGATGTTCGCCAACATTGTGCTGAACGAGCTTGACCAGTATTGCAAGCACGTGTTGAAAATACACTGCTACATCCGCTACATGGACGACATACTGGTGCTGGGGCCTGACAAGGAACAGCTACAGCAATGCAGGGATGCCATAGCGGCGTACCTGGGAGCGGTGCTGCATTTGGACCTGAACGCCAAGACCTGCATACGGCCCGTGAGCATGGGCATTGAGTTTGTGGGGCAACGGGTTTGGGCGACACACGCGGTACTGCGCAAGAGCACAGCGCGACGGATGAAGCGCGAGGTACGCAAGATCAGCGAGGATGTGCGCGACGGCGTTATTACCCGGCAGGAGTATCAACGGCGGGTGGCAAGCATACGCGGCATGATGGACCACACGAACAGCGGTGCGCTGCGCTGGCGGCTTAACGAGATAACACGAAACATCGTAGGTGAAGAATATGGACAACTGCCTTATGGCCGAGGCGACAGTGATCGAAAAGCTGTGCGCGGTGGTGGAGCTGCAAAGCGAGATCATCCGCGTGCAGCATGATGTGATCCACCAGCTGGGCGGCTATGATCCTACGGAGGAACAGACCGCGCAGGCGGACGGCATGAGCCGGGAGCTGTGCGGTGATATTTTTGACGTTTAACGAAAGGGGTTGAACGGAATGAACGAAAACGAAAGCATGGAGCTGACCGAGGAAATGGAACAGGAGCTTTGCGACGGAAAGGGTGGTGACGACGATGAGTAACAGCGCACTGGTAAGCTATACGCAGTTATCCCCCAACTGCAACGCACCGAGAAACCAGAAGATCAGCAAGATCACGATCCACCACATGGCGGGAAGCCTGACGCTGCCGCAGTTTGGCACGTTGGTGGCAAGGCCGAGCCGCCAGATGAGCGCCAACTATGCCATTGACAAGGACGGAAACATTGGCCTGTTCTGCGACGAAGCAAACCGCAGCTGGTGTTCGTCAAGCCCGTGGAACGACCACCGCGCCATTACCATTGAGGTGGCGAACGACGGCGGTGCGCCGAACTGGCATGTAAGTAATAAGAGCATGGCCGCGCTGCTGGACCTGTGTACCGACATTTGCCGCCGCAACGGCATGGCAAAGCTGGAATACACCGGCGACAAAAACGGCAGCCTGACAATGCACTGCTTTTACGCCGCTACCGCCTGCCCCGGGCCGTACCTGAAATCGAAGTTTGCGGAGATCGCAAAGACGGTGACGGCGCGGCTGGCCGGTGAGCAGACGAGCGGCGGGCAGACGGCGCAGGAGCAGTTTGTGAAGATCATGGTTGAAAAATGCCAGAGCCGGTGCCAGGCGGCAAAGCTGCTGCCGAGCCTGTGCATTGCGCAGGCCTGCCTGGAAAGCGCCTACGGCACAAGCGAACTGGCCGTGCAGGCAAACAACCTGTTTGGCATCAAGCAGGGGTCCGGCTGGAAAGGCGCTGTGTACAGCAAGGCAACGAAGGAGTGGGACGGGAGCAAGTACATCACCATTACGGCACCGTTCCGCAAGTATGACACGATGGTTGCCTGCGTGGAGGACTACATTGCGAAGCTGACGGGCATGGAGCGGTACAAGAACCTTGTGGGATGTACCGACATTGCCACGGCCTGCAAGTACATCCGGGAGGACGGCTGGGCGACAAGCCCGACCTACACGGAAAACCTGCTGAAAGTGGTGGATAAGTTCAACCTGACGCAGTACGATGCCACGAATACGCCGGTTGTGCCTGCCGAACCTGACGCACCCACAAAGCAGATCATCAGCATTGACCCGGTGGAGCTGCCGAACGCGGCGGCGATGGAGTTTTATAAGCTGGCGCAGAAGTACGGGCTGGACAATGACCGCTACTACCACGCCAAGTATGTGCAGTAACACAAATATGAAGAAACCATTCTGACGATGGCCGCTGAACAAGGCGGGGAGGAAAACGACATGGAAAACAACGACAACATTTTCTTGGTGATCAAGGGTGCTATCGCGGCGGTGGCCGGGATGTACTCGGCTGCATTTGGCGTGGTGGGCTGCCTTGCGCTGGTCTGGGTGGCCTGCATGGCCGTGGACTACATCAGCGGCACCGCTGCTGCCTGCAAGGACGGCGAGTGGAGCAGCGCCGTGGCGCGTGAGGGCATCTATCACAAGGGCGGCATGATCCTGGTCGTGCTGGTGGCGGCACTTACAGACATGGCGGTGCGGATGGCGGTTGAGAGCATCCCGGGCATCGGCATTGACTATAAGGCGCTGATCATGCCGGTGGTGCTGGTGTGGTACATTTTTACAGAGCTTGGCTCTATTGTGGAAAACGCGGCGGCTATGGGCGCGAACGTGCCGGAAAAGCTGGTAAAGCTGCTGGCGGCTGGCAAGGCTGCCGTGGAGAAAGACGGCGCGGAGACGGTTATCAATGCGGCACTGACGATCAACAGCAAGAGCGGAAAGACTGTGCTGGAAGAAATGGACTATGACGAGCTTGTGGAGCTGGCGTGCCAGATGGGCTTGACGGTGAAGGACGGCGAGAGCCGGGCGGACCTGTTGAGCGAGATCATCAAGTGCGCTGTGGAGCATGAGAGCAAGCAGTAATACGCAATGAGAAAGCCCCGGCGGGTGGTACGGTGAGGAACCGTGCGGCATGCCGGGGCTTTTGGTATTTGTTGGGTGAAACTTGGGGATAACTTGGAACGAGTTTAGGCGGGGCCATTTTCGTGAGGGCACGAAAATGGTTGCACGGCGTGTAAGTTTTGCATGGATTATTCGCACGGCGTGCGAGAGTGTGCGACATGGTGTGAAAGATGCAATGCAAGGAAAAAAGAACGTTGGGGCGACTTTGAGTACAGTTGGCGACTTGTACACAGTAGAGTACACAGTAATGTACACAGTAGCGTACACAGTGCGCACGGTATCTGGTGTTTTTGAGCAGTTTTTTACGAATATTTACGAGCCAGAAAAGGTGAAAAAGATAAAAAGAATCAGCCGACATTCAACGATTTATCGTTAAATGTCGGCTGATTTGGCGGAGTAAGAGAGATTTGAACTCTCGCGGCGGTTTCCCACCCTACGCCCTTAGCAGGGGCATTGGACGGGATGAAAAGTGCTGATATATCGTTGAATAAAAAAGGATGGTACACAGTATGTACACAATAGCAGTCAGGTCATTTGGAGACGGTTGACTGCGTCGAGCTTGGTGGAAAGGCTGATGTGGCCGTAGGAATCGGCGAGCTTGGCGGTCTTGGCGTTGGAGTGGCCCATGATGGAGTTTATGACCACATCGGAAACGGCAGGGACAAGCTCGTGCAGGCGGGTGTAGCAGGTGTGGCGCTGGCAATAGCTGCCCAGGGAACGGATGCCGGTGCGCTGGCACATGAGTTTCCAGTTGGTATAATAGTCGTTCTCGTCGTAGGCAACAAGGCCATAGCGGGCCTTTGGCAAGACGGCCTGAACAACGGGAACGATGCAATCCGCAATCGGAATTTCACGGTTCTTGCCTGCGTCGGTCTTGATGCCGCCGACAATGACCTGCCCGGCAGGATCGACCTTGGAAACGTCCTGCGCAAACAGTTCCCCGGTACGCATACCAGTGTATGCCATGATCAGCGCATAGCCGGTGATCGGGTCGTGGGTGGTATTCCAGTCTTGCCAGATGGCGTGCATTTCCTCCGGCGTGCGGGCATCCTTGGCCGTGGGCGGTTTGCTGGGCAATTCCAGACAGCGGATCATGTTGGAGGAATCCGGCGGGCAGACCTTTTCCAGCACGGCCATGTCAACGATCTTTTGCAGGATCGTCTTTGCATCACGCTTGGGATAGAACGCACCCTCGATACCGTCCAGCAGGTTTTGCAGCTCGGAATAGTGCAGGCTGGATACGTCACGCTCATACAGCGGTTCCAACCGTTTGTAGGCGGTGAGGTAGTGGCTGCGTTTGTCCGGCGAAATTTCCTGCCATTTGCGGGACTGCTGGACGAGATCGAACACCTGCGAGACAGTATAGGACTTTGTGCCGCCGTTCTCCTGCGTGCGAAGCTGGGGCAGATAGTTCATGGCGTCGGCGCGGGTGGCAAAGCCGCCCTTGGTGCGCTCCATGACAAACTGACCGTGGCGGTAGACGCGGACGCGGGCGGACCATGTGCGGCCACGCTTGAAAACCGTGCCGGTGCCATTGGGGTTGCGTGTCTTTTTGACAGGGGCTGCCGCAGTAGATACCTGCTTTTTGCCGCAGAACATACAGTAGACGGAAATATCCGGGATTTCCTGTTTACATTTTATGCAGAGCATGGGCACACCACCTGACTTTGAAAGACAATATTTAGACAATAAAAAGATAGACGCAAGTTAGAAGCAAATTAAAAACAGCATAGCAATGATAAAAACGCAATTAGATTAAAGCTAAACGCAAGTTAAACGCAAGTTAAACGCAAGTCAAAGTGTTTAGTTTTACAGAAAATATTACTTATAAGTTATATTGAGAAAAATTTTCTGAAAAAATCAATCATCAAAAGTAACGTCAACAAGCGTGGGGAAGGTATAATCCACGCCGTCCCATGTATAGCGGCAGATGAAATTGGTGCGGAGCGTTGCGCCGAAACCGTTCTGCGAATCAACGTAGGACTTTACATAGAAGTAATCGGAATCGCGCACAACGGTCCAGTCGTCGCCGAGAACATCCGGGTACACGGCGGTGGAGGGAGACTTCAAATAATTGGAAGCATCGGACTGGGCGGAGTTGCAGAGGGTGACGTACTGCATAGACGACACGAGAATGTCGTTTACGTCGCCGACAACGGCACCGTCGTTGTAAATATCCGTGTCACCGGCATAGATGCGGCAGACCTTATAATCGGCATCGAAACGGATTTTGACAACGGACTTGCCCCAGTTACAGTATGCTTCATTTGTGCCGATGGCTTTGACAAGACGGATGGTGGTTTCATCAAAACCGCAGTCAAGCATCGTCTGCTTCATATTAAGATACTGATCCAGCGGGTAGCCGACACGATCCGCGTCGGCCTGATCCGGGCTTGCTGTGGGTTCCGGCGTGGCGGTGGGAGTGGGAACGGGTGTAGAAGTTGGTGTGGCGGATTCCACGGAAGATGCAGACGCCGCGGGCTGTGCGGTGCTGGGCGTGAAAACACGGGAAACAAATTTGACAAAGAAAACAGCGACGGCAACGAATATGACAACGGAAAGAATCGTAGAAAGCGGGCCGCCAGCATCGGGTTTGGACTTGTTCATGGTTTTCACATCCTAAATAAAAATAGCAGGGTCTCCCCTGCTATGGTGAAGCGGGTGCGGGCCGGAGGAAACGGAACAGCGGCACGCACCTTATTATGTTAAGACAACAATAACACGAAACAGCAGAAAATGCAATAGAAAAGGCCAGAACCGGCGGCGGTTCTGGCCTTTTTGCTGTTGGGCGGGGCGTCGAGGACGCCGCCCCCTACGACCTGCCCGGCGGATCAGTCTACCCGCCGGAGGAAGATGCGGTATCGGGGCCTTTTTTTTGAGGATCGGGCGGAACCTGCGACAATTTCTCGACAAGAGAATCCATGTAACGCATGATGGCGGCACGGTCCTGGGGCGGCAGGTCGATAAACGCGGAGACGATGGCCTGCTCACGCGGGGTAAGCTGCTTTTCTTCCGACAGGCGGGCCAAGATGGACGGTTTAGAATCATCCAGCATGGAGCCTGCGCCGGTGCGCAGCCATGTTTCGTTGACGTTGAACTCGCGGCAGATAGCAAGGATGGTGCGCTCGGACGGATTGTTCTTGCCACTTTCAAGCAAACTGACGGAGGATTTTTTTATGCCGATTTTAGCACCAAAATCCGTGGCGCTAAGACCAGTATGTTCGCGGACTTCCTTTATACGATCACAAAGCATTTTCGTTTTCACCTCCTTTTCTGACGCCATTATAGCACGCTAAGTTTGTTAAATCAACATTTATTTTGAAAAAACGCTTGACAATGATTGTTTAACAAACTATAATGGGCGCATAGGGTTGATTAAGCAAACACAAACAAACGCTTAACAAACCTGTACGACACACGCGCCGCGTGTATAAAGGTGGTGAAAACCGTGCTGACGGTGGAAAAGCTGGCGCAGGAATTGAAAGAGACGCCGGAGTTGAAGCGCAGCCTTGTTATGCGGGTAGCGCGGGAACTGCTGGACAGTGAAGCGTTTATGGAAGCGTACCCGCGCATTTACGAGACAGCCCGAAACAAGACTGACGCCAACGATGAAATGGCAAAAATAATCACCCGGCTTTTTAAGAAAAACCGGGTGAGCGTGCAGGATGCCGAAACCATCCTGCACCGGGCCGCAGACCTTTATAAAGGCGAGTAGGTCCAGCCGGAAAGATCGGTGGGAACATCCTGCAAAGCGTAGATTTCAGGGCAGCCGGTAACGCGGCAGAACACGTTATCGGCTTCCGCTTGGGGCGTTGTGCAGGATTCCCAGACGGTGCCGCCGAACTTTATACCGAACGTGCCATCCGAAAGCGGAACGATATAAAGCGGCCCGGCGGAGGAATTGTAGGACCACATAAAATTTACACCTCCTTCCCCTGCTATTGTAGCACGGGGGCGGAGAGAAAACAAAGAGGTGAATTTAGAATGAGCGAAAAAGAGAACGACACCAAGAAGATGCTGGAAACGCTGCGCAAACTGCCGGAGAAAGCCCAAGAGAAGATCGGCTATATGATCGAGGGTGCGGCGCTGGTGAGCGGTGCGCACGAGGACGAGCCGAAAAAGGACGGCGGAGCGGCGTGAAAGAAGCGGCATGCTATGTAGGACCGGACGGCGAAGCACTGCACCCGGGAGACAGGATAGGCTTAGAGCCGCCCGGCTGCTTGAAACGCGACGACAGGCTTGATGCGTGGCTAACGGCGCTGCGGCACGAGATGGCGCGGGCCTGCGAGCTGCCGGAAAAGGTAATGTACGGAGACGATTTGCCGGACGACCTGCCACCAGATGGCGGCGGACTGGGGCCTTGGCACTGGCTGGGGTTTGATGCACTGAAAATCAAGAACCCGGAAGTGCAGATACTTGGGAAGGATAGCGGCATGATACTGAATGTAAAAGGAATTGGAGAAGCCGTTCTGTTGGCGGCGCTGTTCAATGCGGCAAAGCCGGACAGGGACGATATGATGTACAGCCAGCACGAAAGCATGACAAAAGAGGTAGCGTCGGAACTGCTGGACGAGTTGAGCGGACATAAAGCGGGCGAGCCGGTGTTCATCCGAAAGCTGTACGGCAGGAGAATTTACAGCTATTTCTGGCCTGGCATGAAGCAGATGGACGGAACCCAGTACGATAACGAAAACGGCCAGGGCAAAGCTGCCGAGGTGGTGGCCGCACTGCGCAGGGAGATCACCGCGAAGAAGAACGCCGAGCGGAAAGCGGAGCGGGCGAAGCGGCACCGACTGGCGGCCTACTGGATGGACGGAGAAAGCCACGCGCAGTTTGTGTGTAGCGGAGGAAACGCAGGAGAGTATGTGCGCGTTGGAGCACAGCTGCTTGCAAGCGTGATACGGAAGCTGCCGGAGAAAATGCGCGCAAATGCCGTGAGCGATGCCATGACGATTGTTTTACAGGAAACAAAGGAAAATGGTGAAGCCGATGATTGAGCGATTTGTAAAGGTTTCGTGGAAGATCAACACGAAAACCGGGACGGCGGAGGACATTGCGATCGACATGAGGGCAAGCGCGATGGAGGAAGCGACGGCGGCCTGCATTATGGCACGCCACGCCTGTGAAACCATTGCCCAGACAAGCGGCAAGGAAAAGGCGAGAAAATGCCTGCTGGAAACCGTGAAGCTTGCCTTGGATGCGCCGGATGAAGAAATCGAAACGCAGGCCAGGGCGCGGGGCGTTGTGACACAGCAGTGAAAGGACGGCGGAGACAATGAATGAGAACTTTATCAAGGTGACGTGGGAGACGGACAAGAACGGGAATCCACCGACAGGGTTTGCCGTGATGGCGCAGGGTGGCGTGCGCGGGTCCATGATGGCCGCGGCCATTGTGGCACGCAGCGTTGTGAGCGTGATGGAAAAACAGGTGGGCCGAGAGCGGGCGAAAGCCGACTTGTTGGGCATGATCCGGCTGGTGCTGGAACAAGACGATGAAGAAATTTATAGCGAGGGCGTAACGATTGCACTGCCGGGGAGAGTGAAGCCGGAATGAGCCTGAAACGGGAAAAACTGCCGCAGAGAATGTGGATTGAATAACTCACCGGCGGGAGACCGCCGGAATATGGGCGGGGCGCTGCATCGCGGCGCATGAGCCGCGGCCCCGCAGTTTCCTATTCTCTATCATAGTCTCCCCAAGATAGCTGACAGCCGGGAAAGACCGGCACTATTATGCCGCCGCTGTGTCCGCATGAGGTCCGGCGGGGCTGGCCCGGAAGAAAAGGGACGGGCTATTCCGTGGCCGTATGCGGGTAAGTTTTACGGCACCTGGCACGGGTGAAGTGCAGGGGCAAGGGCACTGTGAAACGGACAGCACCTACACCCCGCCCCGGCAGCCTGTTCACGCCGGGGTTATATGAGCTGCACAACGGCAGGCGCACGGTTGCGGGCATTTACCGGGCGCTGGTGGTTCGATTCCACCGTGCGGCACCAGAAAATAAAAGAGAAAGGCGGTGCGCAGATGCGGATCGAGGATGTGAGAACCCCTACCCTGCCGCTGGCGGATGCCTGCGAGATTTTGCGGTGCGAGGGATACCGCATGAGCGTGGACAAGCTGAAAGCGGGAATTTTTGGCGGGGTGTATCCGTTTGGTGAAGTGATCGACCGCGTGGAAGGGCTGACAAAGAACGACTGCTACACGGTTTACACAGCGTTTTTACAGAAGTGGATCGAAGAAAGGCGGGTTGGATGATGGAAAAGCTGCGGAAAAAGCGGATGTTTATGCAGGGCGTGAGCGCTGTATGCAACATGGGCGGTACATGGATGGTGGTTGTGACCGTATGCCAGATGGCCGCGGCGGCAGAACGCGGCACCGTGGGCGGTTTTGTGCTGGGGATGCTGGCCGCGCTGGCCTGCGGGCTGTGTGCGTTGCTTTTGTGGAGTTACGGGATGGATTTGGCAGCGGCGGCGCGGCGAATCACGCTGGAGATCGCCAAAATGCAGGTGCGGGAAATGTACGCGGCCATACAGGACATGAAGCCGGGAGAGGTACGGCGGATCGAGTGGGAGAAGTGCGGGTGATAGGCGTGCTGGATATACAGGCAACGGAGATCACGGCCCCGGCGGATGTGCAGCAACAGGAAACGGACGCCTGGGATCTGGCACAGATGTGGGCGGAGTTCCGGGCAGAGCTTGAGATTGTGGGCGAGCAGGCGGAAGAAGTGTACAGAAACCTGCGCCGGGTGATCGGCTATGCGGGGTGCTGGAACTGGAAGCGCGAACCGTGGGCGCCGCCGGATAGGCCGGAAAAACTGCGCGGGCTGCGGCAGTACGGACCTGCGCAGGTGGTGACAGAGCCGCCCGGCGGGGCGCTGCACTTAAAATGCGCACGGCGTTTTAAGAAAGGCAGTAGAAGCGACCACACTTAGGAGGACTGTATGCAGCAATGCAGGTTTGTTTATACCATCACGCGGGCGGACTGCCGCGCCTGTAACGGACTGGACGCCGGGTGCAGGAACTACGAGCCGAACCCGGATGAAAAGGCTTGGCGCGAAACGGACGCAGAAGCGAAGCGGCAGCTGCCGCGCAAGCTATTTCCGCCGTGTGAAGTGAACAGCCTGAAACTGCAAGATGAACGATGGAGACCGTTAGAGGGCGGAAAGGCCCGGCGGAAACCATGAAATTACCCTGCTGAGTGCTAACAGCGGGGCGCAGAAATACTCAGAGCGGGGCGGCGGTGCTGATGGCCGCTGCCCTGCTTTGTTATAGGGCGGGTGGCGCTTGCAGATGCGGGCGCAGAGAGCAGGGCCGGACCCTGCACCCGGCACAAGACGGATAAATTTTGAAAGGGGCAGTGTTGAGGATGGTTACGGCGACGGTGATTGCGGTATCGGTGCTGGGCGTATGCGCGGCATGGTGCTGCGGACGGGACGCAGGATGGCGGGAAGCGACGCGGGCACACACGCACCGCTTGGGCGTGTACAAAGACTGGGTGTGGCACCTTGCGGAGAAATCCCGCGACTTGAACGATTTTAAGGCCCGGTATGCTGTGGCCCTGACGCTGGACGAGGGAGAGGCAGAAGATGGCGTGGGTATTTGACACACACCCGGCGGATTCGCGGGTCGTGGGGCCGGTGAAGGTGGCCGGAACTGTGGTTGCGAGATACGGCACCGGGGGGGGCAACACGCCGATGGTAGTGGATGTTTTGTGCAGAGCCAGCACGCAGGGGGGCGCAGAAAGCCAGATGAATACGGCAACGACGCTGACAACAGACCATGACAGAACGATCATAGCGCACAAAAGCGAAGCTGTGGCCCTGCAAGGGAACATTATTGACAGAGATGCAGGCATGAACGGAACGGGCGTAGGAGAGGATGTGAACTTTACCTTGAACACGGTGGACAGGCACGGGGTGGCGTATACATTCGGAAAAACGAGCCGCCCGCATTTTAAGGGCGACGCGACTACATACAAGCAGTTGGACACAGCTAATACCTTGAACACCTTTGATGCGGGAGAATCACGGGCAAACGAGATGGCTGTGCAGGACACACCACCACGCTACATTGTACGCCGTCTGATGCCGATGGAGTGCGGGCGGCTGCAAGGGTTCCCGGACGGATGGGGAGAGATCGAACAGCTGCCGCCGGACATGCCGGAGGAAACCGCTGTGTTTTGGCGGAAGGTGTACAAAACAGACTGCGCGATCAAGGGAAAGAAACCGCAGGAAGCGATCCTTACAAACACGGCCAAACTGGCGGCGTGGCACAACGGGTTACATACCGACAGCGCCGAGTACAAAATGTGGGGCAACGGCATGGCGCTGCCGAACGCGCTGTTTTTTGTGCAGCGTGCCGTGGCGCGGGTTGCCATTGACACGGGCAAGGGAGCGGCAAATGTGAAGCTGGGCAGCATGTTTGACGGGTCCGGCACGATGCCGCTGTGCGCGGCTATGTGCGGTGCGCAGCCTGTTTGGGCAAGCGAGGTGGAGCCGTACCCTATTGCCGTGACGAAAACGCACCTACCGGGCATGAAGCACCTGGGGAGTGTTACCGACATTTGTGGCGGGAACATCGAGCCGGTAGACATTATCACATTCGGAAGCCCGTGCCAGGATTTGAGCATAGCGGGCAAGCGGGCCGGGCTGGACGGAAACCGATCCGGGCTGTTTCGGGAAGCAATACGCATTATTTTAGAAATGCTGGAAGCGACCGGCTGGAAATACCCGCGGTTCGTACTGTGGGAAAACGTGCCGGGGGCGCTATCCTCAAACGGAGGGAAAGATTTTGAAACCGTACTCAACGAATTGCTGCGACTTACCGGGACAGATCAGTTTGTTCGACAGCGCGGAAAGTGGGGGGGCTTTGCAGGGTACGGAGCTGTGGCCTACCGACTTGTCAACGCGCAATACTGGGGAGTGCCCCAACGCAGACGCAGAGTATACGCTTGCTGCGATACTGGCGGACGATCCGCCGACCAGATACTTTTTGAGCGTAAGGGCCATGGATGGAATTTTGAGCCGTGCATCCCGGCGGGGAAAACAGTTGCCGGAATTGCTGGCGACAGCTATTGCTGGCATGAAAGAATGGTGGCGGCAAAATCCGCTGGGGGGGGGTATGACCCCGCCTACACCATGAAGATACGGTCAGGATGCGAGGGCGGCGGCAAGGGGCCGCTGGTGCAGAATGATTTATCCGCCACGCTGGCGACGCATCAAGATCAGACGGTGTTTGCACCGAGGGCGGAGGGCTTCTTATACAAAGCCGGAGCCAAAGCAGGAAGCGTTGGAGCCGGAAAGGTTGCGCCGACGCTAAAAACGGATGGCGCACAGGGCGTTGCATACGCAAACGGGAATGATGCAGAAAGGAAACAGCAATGAAAAAGATTATTGCGATTGATTTTGATGGGGTTTTGTTTACGGAAGCGTACCCGGCGGTAGGGATGCCGATTGCGCCGAACATCAACCGGGCGAAGAACGAGAGGGCCAACGGCGCGGTGCTGATTTTGTGGACCTGCCGCGAGGGCAAGGAGTTGGCGGACGCTGTGGCGGCCTGCAAGGCCGTGGGGCTGGAATTTGACTATGTGAACGAGAACGCGGCGGAACTGAAAGAAGCGTTTGGCACAGACCCGCGGAAGATTGCGGCCACGGAATACTGGGACGACAAAAATGTGTGCATGGGGCGCTGCGGGAAGGGATAAAAGGCTGTGAGCATGAGAAAAGAACGGTACATTGCGTGGGCAAGGCCGTATTACCGGGACAGAGGGGCGAAAGCCATGACGAGAAAGAGGGCAATAAAAATCATAATGGCCGCGACCTGCTGTGGCAACAGGAGATGGGCCGGGGATGTGTTCGCCTATGCGAAGCGACATATAATCGGAAACCCAAGCAATGCCGATGTGTGTTACCGCGTTATGTGCTATATCTACAACACAACAAATAAAAGCAAGGCACACTATGATGAGAATACGATGCGGTCACATTCAATCGCAATGCGGTTAAGGGAACTTTACGGCGTGGATGTGGGCGGAGTGGTGGTTCAAGGATTTGAAAGCACGGGGAGGTAAAAGCCATGAATATGCAGAAGATGGGCAAGCCGTGCAAGGAAAATATGAGCATGGAGCCGAACAGCAAAAGCGCACTAAAGCCGATTTTGTTCAACACAGAAATGGTGCGGTCGATCCTGGCCGGTGAAAAAACATGCACCCGGCGGATCGCCAAGAGCGGCAAGCCGCCTTTTGCGGTGGGAGATATTTTGTGGGTGCGGGAGACGTGGTGCATCAACAATTTTGGGACACACTACCGGGCAGATTGGCCGGACGGGGCCTGCCCGTATATGGACGGTGACGACCGATGGCATCCGTCGATCCACATGGGAAAAGACATTGCGAGAGTTTTTCTGCAAGTGAAAAGTGTGGAACGCAAACCGCTGCGGGACATGGAGATTGCAGACTTCCGCAAAGAGGGCATAAAGCCGAGAAACAGACCGGGCGGCTGTACCTGTGCATGGGCACAAGACGGATGCAAGGAAAAACCATGCACAAACCGCGATGCCTACGAGCGCGAACGCTACATGATCCCGTTTTGCGAGCTGTGGGACAGCACGCTGCCTGCGGCCAGCGTAAAAACGCTGGGCTGGAACGCGAACCCGGATGTGTGGGTAATTGAGTTTGAAAGAACAGAGCGCCGGGCTGAAAGCCTGTAGCAGAAAGGACAATAGCCATGAATATGCAGAAGATGGGTAAGCTGTGCAAAGAGAACATGAGCATGAAGCTATACCGGAAGGGCTGCACGCAGTACATCAGCGACGGGATCACGATGGTGGAGATACCGCGGAACTTCCCTGCGCTGAACGACGAGAACGAAGCGGCAGCGGTGTTCGGCTGGACAGGCAAGCAGCTGGAAGAAATCAGCTGCGAGGTGGAAGGGCTGGATGTTATCAACGGCTTGTACGAGGTGACGGGCATCAGCATGGACGATGTGAGCGGCGAGGAAATCCCGTGCAAGAGAGCACCGATTGGGTTTACCTATGCCGGGATGCAACTGCTTGTGCTGCGGGATGAGCGCGGCGGGATCGCCGGGATCAACACAAAGCAGTTGGAACCGATCGTGGACGAGCAGAAAAACGGGCAGTACATGGCGTGGTACAGACGGACGATGCACAACGGAAACCCGTACTATGTGCTGAAAAGCGGGATGTACCTGCGCATTGCAGTGCTGCCGATTGTGTTTGATGATGTGTTTGCGGCGGCACTGGACGAGATCAGGGCCGGGCTGGCGACGGCAGCGGCAATACGGCAGCAGATGCGCAGAGGGGGCGAAGAAAATGACGGTTGAGCGAGCGGCGGAGATAATGGACTCGAAAAGCGAAGAAAGGTTCTATGGGGAGAGCGGAAAGCAAGAAGTGTTTGAGGCGATGCAACTTGCAAAATTGGCGCTGGAAAAGAGAATCAAGAAAACGGTGCATCCATTTCGGACAGGTAATTCCGCGGCGTGCCCCTACTGCGCAAGCGCACAGTTTTTGTATAGCAAAGACGGAAGAAGAAACAGATATTGCGGAGAGTGCGGCCAGATGCTTGACTGGGAGGACGATTCTGAATGAGAGAAGTTGTGCTGAAACCGTGCCCGTTCTGCGGTGAGGTGCCGGAGGTGGAGCGGGTTGCAAGCGGATACAGGGGCGGCGCGGACGCCGCAACGGCAACATTTCGGGTGCAGTGCGAGCACTGCGGGATAGAGTTTGAAAGGCAAACCGAAGTGGCGATTGACGATGACGGAAAAGTGAAAGTCTTGTTCGATGGGTACAACGAGGTAATCAGGCTGTGGAATATGAGATCGAAAAGGCAGTAGCCTTTGGCGGATGATGCAGTGCCTACAAATTGTAGGCAGTTGCTGACGGAATGTAAGCAACTGACAGAAAGCGAGGTTGACGATGGAAAAGAGCACAGCGCAGGATATGAAAAGCCTGCTGATGAAAAATGGCATGACGAGCGGGCCAGCGGGCCGGGTCGTGGAAATCCTGGAGCAGACGGGGTATTTTGAGGTCCCGGCGAGCATGACATTCCATGGTGCGTGGCCCGGCGGGCTGTTTGAGCACAGCTGGACCGTGGCGCAGGAGCTTGTGCACATGACAAAAACGCTGGGGCTGACATGGCAGATGCGGCGCTCCCCTGTTCTGGTTGGAATGTTCCACGATCTGTGCAAGACCGAGGAATACGAGAAAGACGGTGACGGGTGGAAACATTACAAGCTGAAAGGCCACGGAGAGCGCAGCGTTTCGATGGCAGAAGCGATCCTGAACGATGCGGCGGCACTGTCGCTGACGGAGGAAGAAATGCTGTGCATCCGCTGGCACATGGGATTTGCAGACGACAAGGAAAACTGGAATTGTTACGGCGCGGCCATTGAGAAATACCAGAATGTGCTTTGGACGCACACGGCGGACATGGTGGCAAGCCGGGTGCTGGGGGTGTGACAGGTGGAAGATGCAAGGATCGAAGCGCAGAAAGATGCGCAGGGATGGGCAAGCTGGATGGTCGGGAATGTGTACAGACATTTTAAGGGCGGGCTGTATGTGGTGCAGGGCGTGGCCGTGCATAGCGAGACGGCGGCGCTGCTGGTGATCTACACAAGCAAGGACGAACCGCAGAAGATGTGGGCAAGGCCGCTGGAAATGTTCGTGTCGCCGGTGGACAAAAAGAAATACCCGCGTGCGAAGCAGAAAAAGCGGTTTGAAAAGGTAAAGGCGGTCAGAAATGAATAGTTGTTACCGCTGCACCAGGCGGAAACCGGGCTGCCATGGCGCGTGCGCGGATTATAGGCGTGACTGCGAGGAAAACGAGAAACGCCGGGCCTATGAGCGGAAGTTTGCCAGCATTGACACGATGCCGAATACGAAAACGGTTATCAACATGATTTATGAGCAGAAGAAACGGGGCGGGAAGCAATGAGCAGAAAGCGGAAAGAAAAGCCCATCGCGCCGGGCGATGCGGTGACGGTGTTGCGGCACTGCGCCGACGGTGCCGCACGGATGGAGCGGGGCGTGGTGGAGTTTGCGGCCAGCGGCGGGCGGTTCTATGTGGTGAACGTAGAGCTGCCGCCATGTACGTTCCGGCATGAAACGATCACGATGCGGGAGACGTTCTGGCCGGAGAATGTGAGCAGGGAGGTGAAACGATGAAAAGACTAAAGCTGTTGGCAGTGCTGGTGCTGGAACTGTTGGCACTGGGTGCGGTGCTGCTGGTCATGGCGCTGGCGTGGATCGTGCATGGTGTGTACCGGGTTACGATGGCTGCCGAAAATGGCCTGTACGGACTGGAACATGCACTTGCATGGCTGGTGCGTGACCTGTGCAGCACAGCGCGGGGCTGGATGAAGTGGGCGCTGCGATAAAGCGACTACCTTATTATACATAACATAGTAATACGACCTGCCCGGCGGGTGCCGGGCAAATTTTAGCGGCCTGCGGGCCGCTGGGGGGCTTGTATACGGTTTTATCTTTTCCCCCATTCTCTATTATTTACCAGATTCCAAACGATAGAGCCTGACGGCAGGCAGGATGTGAACGGGAGGGGCAGAGCATGAAAGCCAGGTATGTGCGCGAGCAGAAAACCATCTGCGGAAAAGAGTACATGGAAGTGGATCTGCTGAACGTCTCCCCTGCTGAACACAGAGCCAGCGTGCGGAAGAAAAAAGAGTTTGCGTCCAGCCTTGCCATGCAGCGGTGCAACGAGCGTTACAGCAAGCGCAAGCTGCAATGGATGGTGGCGGAGAATTTCACAGAGCGGAAAAACCAGACCTGGCTTGTACACATGACCTATAGCGACGAATGGCTGCCCTACTACGACGAGGACGCCGAGGACAACGTAACAAACTGGCTGGACAAGATGAACCGACGCCAAGCAAAGAAGTATGCGGCGGCGATCCGGGAAAATCCTGCAAACCCCGGCGGGGTGCTGCCGAAAGTGAAGTACATAACCGTGACCGAGCACCAGCGGGAGGACAAGGACAAAGGGCTGAAAGAGGTGCGGTATCACCACCACACGATCTTAGAGTGCGATTTGAGCATTGACGAGATCAAAAGCTGCTGGGGAACCGGGCGCGGGAAAAATTGGGAATCGCTGGGGCTTGTAAAATGCGACCGCGCCGAGTTTGACAAGGGCAGCCTGGAAGCCTACTGTGAGTACATCACAAAGAACCAGAAGCGCACACGCCGCTGGCGGCAGAGCCAGGGATTGCGCAAACCGACGCAGCCGAGGCCGAACGATACGCGGTACACGCCGCGCAAGCTGGCCGAAGCGGCCACGATGTACATTGACGACCGCAAATTTTGGGAAGATCGTTACGGGATGCTGAAACTGGGAGACGGGAGCGCCCGGCAGTATGCGTTTGTGGGCGCCGAAGCACGGTACAACGAAATTACGGCAGAGTGGCATGTGATCGCCAAGTTTTGGGCGGACCCGCGCAGACAGCCGAAGAAAAAGGCGGCGAGAAAATGAGTTTCCGCATGGAGTTAGAGGACTTGCCGCCGCGGTATCGTGCCCAGGCAGAAATGCAGATAGCGCAGCGGAAAAGTGAACGACGCTTGCAAAAAAGCGCCAAAAATGGGCAGAATTGCGAACGAAACGAACAAAAACGGGAAATTCAAGTAAAAAACGGCAGTTTTTGCGAACAAAGCACAAAGCGGGTGCCGGAGAGCGAGAAGCGGTATTACCGAGAGGTGATATTGCCGAAGGTGGCGTGCGGGCAGATCGTGAATGTGCAGGAGCAGGTCGTGTTCGACCTGCTGCCGGAAAAGGCATATTGTGGGCTGAAACTACCGAAGGCACGGTACAAGCCGGACTTTGTGCTGACCTATGCAGACGGAACGGTGGAGATCGTGGAAGTGAAGTCGAAATTCACCCGGCGGATGCAGCGAGACTACATTTACCGCAGGCGGTTGTTTATAGACCTGGTGGCAGAGCCGCGCGGGTGGAAATTTACAGAATGGTTTGCTGACAAGGAGGACTGACAATGGACGACGGAACGAAGCTGTGCGAGCTGTGCGGGATGCACAAGAAACTGAACATCGGTCCGGCGGGGGCGCTGTGGCTGGAAAAAGACGGCGCAGGAGATGCCGTGCTGATGGTGGAGCCTGTTGTGGGCCGGACGCTGCCGGTGGCCGTGCCGGTGTGGTTCTGCCCGGCGTGCGGGCGGGATTTCAGGCCGAGAAAAGCCGAAACGGAAAAGAATGTGTTCCCCATCGGCGCGGAACACTTGGAATACCTGAAAAAGAAAGCCGAGGAAATGCAAGGGACCGTTGAAGAAGCGCTGGACAGGGTTTTGAACGACTGCTACTGGGCGGACAAAGAAAAAGAGCAAAAAGCAAGGGAGGACACGACCGATGAAACAGGCACCTAATTTTTACCGAAAAAATGCGGCGTGCGGCGTGGCACGGCGGGTGATGAACGGGAAAAAAGCCACGCCGGAGCAGATGCGGGATGCCGTGGGCCAGGTTGTGGCGTGGTGCTACCTGGTTTGTCTGCGCGGCGTGACCGGGTGGAGTGCAAAGCAGATGGACAATTATCTTGAAAAGGCCACGCGGAACACCCAAGACTACATGATCCGGGTGCGGACAAGTACGACCGACAAGGCCGCGCGGAAGTGGCTGGACAAGACCACGGAAAAGCTGCATTTTGTTCTCCCGGCGGATAAGCCGCTGAAAAAGCAGGCAGACCGTGACGAGCTGGCGCAAAAGCGGATCGGCGCGGATATGGCGTGGAAGATCATGTCGGCGGCGTTGCTGCGGAAAGAGCCGTGGGGATGCGCCGAGGATGAAGCGCTGGCGCAAAAGGTGCTGGACGAGATGCGAGACTACTACGAAAACCGTTTTTTGGACTGGGCAAAAGAGGGCGATGCCTACGGCATGGAACGGTTAAAGCGCGATGTTGAAAGCGTGCTGGGCGAAGCTGTAGAAGTGATCGACGACGGGCGCGGCGCAGTATTTGCAAACACGATTTACTAAGGGGGTGCTGTTGTGACGGCGGCAGAAGCGGAGATCATCATCAAGTATTATGCGGACATTGCAGGACAGCAAAGGGCGATCATGCGGGAACGTGCGGCGCTGGACGCGGAATACAGCCCATTGCGCGGCAATGCGCCGGACGGGATGCCGCACGCTGCCGGAAACGCAGACACAACAGCGCAGAAAGCAATGCGGATGGCCGATACGGACACGGCCCGGCGGTTGTGTGAGCTGGATGTGCGGGAAAGCGTTTTGCAGGAGGACAAGGCGCTGATCCGGGCGGTGCTGGACAGGCTGAACAGTAAACACAAAGAACTGCTGGCGACGCGCTATATCGACGGCCACAACTGGGAGTTTACGGCGTGCCGGGTCGGGTTGTCCCGGCGGCAGACGATCCGGGTCAGTGTGGTGGCGTTGACGCGGCTGGGCGTGTTGTTGCAGGACGAGCCGCAGGCGGGAGAAATCCTCGCGCGGGCGCGTGATGCGTGCGCGTTATAAAGGCGGGGCGGATCGTTTACGCTGAATTTACGCTGAAAGTCAGCGAAAAACGCGCGAAAAACACGCGAAAAACGCACGGGCGGCAGGTTGTGTGCGCGTGCGTTGTCTTGATTTTTCAGCGGCGGTGAATTTGTGCGGGTGCGCCTGATTTCCGAATACGGAAAAGGGCCGGGAGAAAAACAAACTTGCGAAAGGGTGAAAAGGATGGAAAAATATATGCTTGTGCCGGAGAAAGTAGAGACAATCGAGATCGTGCAGGACGGGAAAGTGGTTGCAACGATAGAACCGGGAGAGCAGGAGGAAAAGTGAGACGATGGCGGAGGTTGTTACGGCGCAATTTATGGGGCGGACGTCCTGCGGGTTTGTGACGGGGAAATACTATGAGATCGAGGTGAGCGCCGGACTGGGCGGGTGTCTGTGCGTGCAGGAGGTGCGGGGGAACGGGTTTTGCCCCTATTCCACGCTGGAAAACCTGAAAAGAAAGTGGCGTGTGCTGGATTTGCGGCAAACGGAAAATAAATAAAAATATCCCCCGGCGGGTCGTTGCGGCGGCCTGCCGGGGGATCGTTGTTGTGGGGTTACTTTGTTGTGTAGTCGGGCCAGAGGTCCGATGCGGGGGTGAAACCGTCGCGGGTCATGCGTTCGCGGACGGCTTGCAGAATGTAGCCTTGCAGGGATTGATCGGATGCAGCGGCGGCGGCGCGGAGATCATCGACAACGGGCTTTTGCGGGCGGATTTCAACGCGGCCACACTTGGCATTGAAAGTATCGTTGGAAATGCGCTTTTTAGCCGAAACGGGCATTTTTATAACCACCTTTCGTGTAGTACCTTGATTATAACACGCCGTAGTGCGCCGTGCAAGGGGTCAGAAGTCAAATGAGGCCCAGTCGATTTGACGGCCACATTGCGGGCAATATTCGGGCATATCGCCGCTGTCGTTGCAGAGCAGTTCTGAACCGCACTTTTCACAGTGCATAATGCCGTAGTCGTCCGATACAGCCCACGAACCGCCGTGCGCTAAATGGTCGTCCTTCTTCCACTTCATGGCGCGGAGAGCTTCTGCTTCCGTGTCGTAGTGGGAAAAATCGTATTGAAAGAAGCAGGGAGACGTGAAGCCAAGGATGCCGGGAATCTGTACGCCGCCTTTGTGCGCGATGCCGCGGATAATACAGAAACCGCCGTGGCTGCTGGCGATCTTTCTCCATTCCATTGTGTAACCTCCTGTTGTGGTTGGAAATGTGCGGAATATAACAACTGTTGCTGCGGGTGGCTCCCGCGACCATTTTGCCGGGGGCGGCAAGATGGTTTCGGCACGTGCCGGGGGCCATCGTCAGGCGGGGTTGTGGGCGGCAAGCTGCATAAGTGTTGCGGTGGTGGGGATCAGGTGGCGGGCCATGGTGTCGTTGTAGCTTGCCTGACCCTCGAAGCTGTCCACGACGGCGCGATCTGCGCCGGACATATCGTTGTAGGATTTCTTGCCGTAGGACGGCGGAAGCCAGCCTTTTTTCTGGGATGCGAAGATGTTGAAGGATTTGAGCACGTCCAGGTTGGTGAACTCGATGTGGCAGGTGCCCTTCTTGTAGAACGTGGCGTTGAAGTAGTGCAGCTTGATCTTGGTGGTCTGGCCGCTGTCCTCGGCGGCTTGCAGGGTGGCGCGGAGGTCGTCGCCGTTGTAGGCAGTGCCGTTGGTGTCGAGGAAGTGAAGCGTTTTCTCGATGTTGGCGATATCGTCCGCAATGTAGGAGGTGCGGAAGACGTCGGAGTAGATGTTGTAGGCGTTGCAGCGGAAGATCACGCGCTTATCGACCTTGTAGGCAGAGTTGGTGCACCAGCCGTTGTAGTAGTGAATGTTTTTGCTGTAGTCGGCGTAGTGGGCGTTGGTCCAGCTGTCAAACAGGTGGATGATCTCGGATTCGATGTTCGCAACGATGTTGCGGGAGATTTCCTCGCGGATCGTGAGGATGTTGTAGGGGGTAAAATCGTAGTGGCGAAGCTCGTTGATGCGCTTGTGGTAGTCGTTCTGCATCGTCCGTGTCATGGCGTCGCGGATTTGCGGCAGGTCGAAAAGCTGCTCCCAATAGATGGCGCGGAGATCGCACAGCGCGTCGTTGTAGCCTTTGCTGAGGGAAACACAGGGCGCGGGGGTGCTGCTGCCTTGCTTTTTTGGCAGGGTGAACAGCGAGGAAATACCGTCGTATTCTTCATACAGGCGGGCCAGACCGTCCGCGGCGGCGTTGTAGCGCTCGACTGCTGCCGTGATGGGGTCACTGCTGACGAGGGCGGCCAGGTCGGGCGCGGCCTGGTAGCGCTGCGTCGTCTCGGCGTTAAGCTCTAACTTGATGCGGGAGACCGGCGGCGCGGGCGGGATCGTGACGAAAACAAGCGCGACCTCTACCGACGTTTTGCGGGCGACGTGGGTAAATGCGCCTTGCTTGTACACGATCCGGGCGTTGTACCTGGTGAGCAGCGCGGAAAGCTCCTTGCGCTCGTTGGTGCAGGGGTTGCGGATCGTCTCGGCGTTGAGGATGCAACGCACCTCCCCGCCGCGCTCCATGATGTGCAGGGCGTGCAGCAGGTGGCGGGCACCCTCGGAGAACGGCGGGTTCATGATAATTGCCTTATAGTGGGCGCGGGGCGTGAAGGTGAGGAAATCGTCGTGGACGACGCGGAAGCCGCCTTGTTTGAGGGTGGCGCGGAGGGCGGCGGACTGCTCGATGCAATCCAGCTGCAAGGCGTCCAGGCGGTACTTGTTGCTGGGGCTGCGGTAATCGTCGCGGGTGCCGTCGATGTTGTAGGCGATGCCTGCGGCCTTTTCAATGGCGCGGGCGAGGTCGCCGGAACCGGCGGACGGCTCCAAGATGGGGCCGCCTGCGTACTCGATGCTGTGACCGTCGATCTTGAGACCGGCGAGCAGCTCCGCGGCGAGGGCGGGCGGCGTTGGGTAGTAGTCTTTGCTGTCGTTAGGGATCATGTTGTTAATACCTCCTGTTTTTTGGTTGTGGCGGCGGGCCGTTGTGCAGCTGGACCCGCTGGGCGCTGTTGCCGTTGTGGGGGCTGCCGTTGGTCTTATGCCCGGCGGCGTTGTGCTGGGGCGTGCCCTCTCTCGCGGGGCTGGCGGGTTTCACTTTTTGCGCCCGGGGCGCGGGATCAGAACGCGGCGAACCTGGCCGGAACGACCGGCGGCGGGTGCAATCTGTTTTGTGGGGAGGTGCACCGGCTCCCGTTGGGCTTATACCGTCCCCCGGCGGGGCGGCTGCCATTGCCTGGCGATGGGTGCGCGTTGTCTGGATCGTTGCCGGGGTCGTGTTATGTTGTTACCCATGAGCGCCCGCCGCTTGTTGTGGCGGCGGCTGGGCTTGCACCAGCGGCG
>OCIU01000305.1_pt1 | contig 48729 bp, 49 predicted proteins | sample 1538471 | NCBI WGS metagenome assembly OCIU01 (sample SAMN04571693, study PRJEB22368) | human gut metagenome | biome: human gut; material: stool | host: Homo sapiens | place: Luxembourg | collected 2012-06-01 | reverse complement strand
AGAAGCTGGAAACATAGCTCAAAGAATGAGAGAGTTAGGAGTACAAGCTGGTAATGATACATTATCTGATGAGGATAGAAGTAAAATAAAAGGTGAATTAACACAATTAAAAGATGAAATGACTAAAATAGCAGATGAAACTAAATTCAATGGAAAAGCATTATTAAATACACTAGGAACATTTAAGATACAAGCTGGAGCTAATAAAGAAACGAGAGACGTGGTAACTGCAGATTTATCATCAATAGCTAAGGGTATAAGCATATCAACTCTTTCAACTGCTTCTAATGCACAAAGTTTAGTTGAAAGTATAGATACTGCATTAAGTTCAATAAATGAAGCTAGATCTAATTTAGGAGCTATGCAAAATAGATTAGAATATACTGCAGCGAACTTAACTACTTCTACTGAAAACTTAACTGCTGCAGAATCAAGAATAAGAGATGTAGATGTTGCGAAAGAAATGGTTACATTATCTAAATTAAACATATTAAATCAAGCATCACAAGCTATGGTATCTCAAGCTAAGCAACAACCAGAATCAGTTTCTCAATTATTAAGATAATATTAAATTTAAAACTAAGGGGTAAAGCATATGCTTTACTCTTTATTTTTAAATTTGATAACTATAAGGAGAAGAAATATGTTATTAAGTATTGTAATGATGGTAAAAAATGAAGAAAAATATTTAGATAAAACATTATATGCATTAAATGATTTAAGAAAGGATATAGATACTGAACTTATAATACTAGATACAGGGTCAACTGACAGTACTGTAGAAATAGCTAAAAAATATACTGATAAAGTTTATTTTGCAAAGTGGAATGAAAATTTTGCAGATATGAGAAATATATCTATAAGCTATGCAATTGGAGATTGGATTTTAATACTAGATGCAGACGAAGAGCTAACGAACTATGATAAATTAAAAGATTTTTTTAATTGTGATAAACATAAAAAATATAATTGTGCAACAATAGAGTTAAAAAATATTTTTAATAAAAAGGATAAGAAATATAGCTTAGCATCTATTCCTAGAATATTTAAAAATGTAGATGGATTTAGATATGATGGAACTATACATGAACAACCAAGATATAAGGAGCCTATATATAATGATATAGCATCATTTAATCACTATGGATATATGTATAGTGATGAGGAAATTAGACAAAAAAAAAATGAGCGAAATATAAAACTACTATTAGAAGAGATACAAAAAAATCCAAATGATCCATATATCAATTATCAATTAGGTAAAAGTTATATATCAGATTTAAAAAATAATGAAGCGCTTTATTATATAGAAAAGTCATATGATTTATATAATAAACAAGGTAGAACTCCGATATTTGTAATAGTTAGTCTACTTGGATTATATGAAAAAATGAAATTATATATAAAATGTGAGAAATTATGTATTAAATATATAAAATATGATAAAAAAAATATAGATGTATACTATTATTTAGCTACAAGTCAAAATAATTTAGGCAAATATAAAGAAAGTATTAAAAATTATGAAAGATATTTATATCTTTTAGATAACTATAATATATCAACACAAGCTAATAATATGGAGGCTGTTTTAGAAACGGGTGAAAATAAAGAACTTGTAAAATCTGCAATTATAGAGCTTTATGATAAATTAGAAATGTATGATAAGATAGTAAGAAGTTTAGATGATTTAAGTGAAGAAGCTATAAAAAATGTTTATTATATAGTTTTTAAAGCTTTATATAAATTAAATAGTGAGGAAAAAATACTTGAACTTTATAATAAATACCCTAAATTTAACTACAGTAAAAGTGATTTTAAATATCACTTAGAGGCATTTTTGAAGACATTAAAAGAAGAAGAAAAAGAAAATATTTATAAAATATTTTCAAATATAGAAGGTAATTATGGTATTTTAAATAGTTTAAGATTAGGTAAAAAAATATCATTATCAAATTATAAAGATATTTTATTAAAAGAAGATGATATTTATTATGGAGAAGTACTATATTATGCATTAAGGGATGGTTTTAAAATAGAAGAAATCTTAATAAATATAAGTTATTTTAAAATTGAAAAATATATAACTTACTTAATTGTAAATAAGAAAGAATTTATATTAAAACTATATAATTACTTAATTTTATTAAAGAATACTTTAGATAATAAAAAGTTAAGCATATATTCTAATTTATCTAAAGCCTTATTAAAATATGGAAATTTAAAAAATGATAAATATGAGAAATTATTTTTATTATATGTAAAGTATAGCTATGATTATATAAAAAATATATATAATCAAGATTTATCTGATGAAGAACTTTTAAATATACTTAAGGATAAAGATGATATATTTATAGTGAAAGTTAATATTTTAGAAAAAAATAAAAATAAAGATTTATTAAAATATATAAATAATATGAAAAAATTATTAAATAATTATAGAGAATATAATGATGGTATAGAAATATTAATAAATAAATTTGAATCTGAATTTGAGGAAAGCGAAGAATTAAAAACATTAAAAAAACAATACAAATCTATTGTTGAAAATAGCATAAAGTCTAATAACTTGGATGAAGCTACGTCGATGATAACAGAGTATGAAACTATGTTTAGTAAAGATAATGATATATTAAATATGAAGGGGATTATAGCTATGCACAATGGAAACTTTAAAGAAGCGGAATTATTATTTAGAGAAGCTACCCTTCTAGAAGTCAACTATAATACTATGTTTAATATAGCATATCTAAAAGAATCCATAGGAGAAATAAATGAAGCAACAAGTTTTTATAAAAAAATAATATATAATTGTGAAGATAAAGATATAATGTTTGATTCACAACAAAGACTAAAATTTTTAAATAGATAAATTGTTGCATTAAGTGTAATATCTAAAAGTAAAAGATAGTTCATAAGTTTGTATTACCGTGATAATAATCTTAAAACGGCTGTATATGAAATTAAATAAAATTTATAAATAGATTACTATAAGTTTATTAAAATATTTAGAATTGATAAAGGTTAAGAATTTTAGGATTATTATGAAATTTAGAAGAGGTAGCTTATATGGAAATAAATATAGTTATAAAAACTGGTAATTTATATGAAGAAATAAATAAAAATATAAATTATATCTTGAGTAAAATAAATAAAAAAATAAACATTATATTTGTTAGTTATGATTCTAAATGCAATCAAAATTTAGTATATGAATCATATGGTGAATATGAAAATATAAAAGTTGTAAAATATAAAAATTATAATTATGGGTTTATAAAAAATTTTATTATTAGTTTAAAATTGTGTAAATATATAACATTTTTAGATATAAATAATATAAAAGAAATAAATGATATTAGTAAGATTTACACAGATAATGAAGACATATTAATTTTAGATTTAGAAAATAAAAAAGAAATATGCACAGATAGACAAATATATATATACAAAAATAAATTTTTATTAGATTTAGATTTATTTTTTGATAAAAATATATTGGAATTTGATTACTTACAAATCATAAAAAGTATATATTTTGCTAGTAAGATAAAATATATCAAAAATAAAAATGCAATAGAAGATAATATTCTTATAGGGGGAAAGATATTTGAAACATTCACAAAAATATTTATAAATAATAATAGACAGAACTTTAAAAATAAATCTTTTATTATCTATATTTATGACATTTTAAATTTTATGGATAGTTATAATTTATATAATGAAAGAAAATATTTTGTTAATGAAATAAAAAAGGTAATTTTAGATATTCCAATTGATTTAAGGATTCAATTAGAATCACCTAAATTATATTATTTAAATAATCTAAAAAAGGATAATACTAAAAATTTATTTATAGTTCATACACTGTATCATATATTATTAGCTGTTAGTTTATGTACTAGTAATGAATACAAAATATTTGATAACCATATTTTTATAAATAAAACATTTGATATAAGTGATGATTTAATAAAAAAATTAAAATATATTTTCAAAAAAATTTATATAATTGATTTGCCAAAGGATACAACTTATATAATAGAAGAGTTAACTTATATAAATGAGTTGTTAGAAAATAATAAGTATGAAAATATATTTGTAAATAATGAATCTGAAGTAAAAACTCAGTATATCTTAACCACAAGATTAAATACAGATGGAAAGATAATATATGTTGAAGATGGAATGGCTAATTATTATAACATAGTTAACCGTAAGTTTGGTATGGAAATCCATTTAGCTAATACTTTTTCTGAAGAATTAAATATGAATATAGAAGGTATTGATTTATTAGGAATGTATAGTTGTATAAAAGAAAGATATTTTTTATATCCAAATTTAATAGTAGATAAATTAAAAGATAATAAGAAAAATAATAAAATAGAAGAAAATTTATTAAATGATTCCATAACTATATTATACTCTAATAAAATTTATGAAATTAAAAATAATAGTATACTTATAGCTTTAGAGCATAGCAGTTTTTTTTATGAAATTAATGAATACAATTTACATGATTATATAAATATTATTGAGAAAATATCTAAATATGCAACAAAATTAAATCATAATATTTATATAAAATATCATCCTAGAGAAAATAATGAATACTTAAATGAATTTATATTAAACAACGATAATATGTTTTTATTAGATAAAAACATACCTATGGAAGCATTTTTTAAGGATAAAAATATAATTTTAATATCATTAAGATCAACATCGATAATTACAGTTTGTAAAATACTAGGTCCTAAAAATGCAATATGTATTCAAAATTTAATAAATAAAAATAAAGATGATTTATATACTGCATTTGGTAAACTAGGCGTATTTTTCCCTAACTCAGTAGAGGAAATAATTTTAAAAATAAAAAATAATGTGTAAAAAAAATTATATATATATAAGACTTCAAGTAACGAACAAAGTCATTGGAAGTATTAAATATTTAGCAAGCCCATAGATCATGCAAAGTGAGTTATTTATAGAAAGAAGGTGGACATTATAATTAAAGTCAGTATAGTTATTCCAGTATACAATGTGGAGAAGTATTTAGAAGAATGTATAGAAAGTGCTATAAAACAATCATTAAATGATATTGAGATTATTTGTATAAATGATGGTTCTACTGATTCTAGCTTAGAAATATTAAAAAAATATGAAAAAAAATATAGCAACATAATAGTTATAAGTCAAGAAAATAAAGGTTTAAGCGCAAGTAGAAATGTGGGTATAAGAAAAGCAAAAGGTAAATATATATACTTTTTAGATAGTGATGACTTTATAGATACTAATTCTATGGAACTTTGTTACAAAGAATGTGAAAAATACAATTTAGATATGGTAACTTTTGATGCAATATGTTTTTTAGATAAAGATTATGTAGGTAACGATATAAATGAGGATTATGATAGGCGCGATTTACTACCTAAATATATGTTAACAGGTGAAGAGTTTTATGTAGTATCTAACAAGAGTGGTGGATATAAGGCACCTGTTTGGCTAAATTTTTATAATACTGAATTTATACGAAAAAATAAGTTATTCTTTGTAGAAGGAATATACCATGAAGATGAGATTCATACATGTCATTGTCTATTAAAGGCAAAAAAAATTAAATATATAGATAAAAAATTTTTTAATAGAAGAATTAGGAATAATTCTATAATGACATCAAATTTTAATAAAAAACATATATATGGAAACTTTGAAGTATTTAAAGAATTATACAAAATATATTGTATTTATAATTATGATATAAATACAGAAGTTGGAAATACACTATATCAACATGTAAATTTACATGCAAAAAGTACTTTAAGCAGATGTGACTTTTTGAAAGAGAAAAATATAAGAAAAGAAGTTGTAGAATTTTTAAATAATAATACTGATATAGTTGACATAAGTACAGATATTTATGCAAATAAATTATCTTTATATTATAGTTTGAAATAAATATAATATGCTAACAATATGTTTTGATGATAATGAATATTTGAATATGAGTATTTTTCTATTATAAACTAAGGTATAAAATAATAGTATAATGTACTTTAATTTTATATCTGATGTATTTATTATAAAATATGATTAAATTTTTAGACTAGAACTATAAAATTAGTTTTAAAGTAATAGATGAGTATTGTAAGGAGAGCATATATGATTACATTAAATAAAATAAGAGAATTAGTATTAAGTCAAGAACAAGAATTGGAAAAATTAATATTTGAATATTTCTTACAGAAGGATATAACTAATTATCATAATAGCAGCTTTAATAAAAATGATAAAAAGAATGAAATAAAATTAAGTATAGAAGACATGATTTCACAAGGAAATTTAGAAAAAGCTAAGGAATTACTTTATAAATATAAAGAGATATCTGGTAAAGATGCTAGTTATTATTCAATTGCAGGAATAATTTCATTAAATGAAAATAACATAGAAGATGCATTTGAAAAATTTACTAAAGGGCTTAATATAGATAATACAAATTCAGATTTACTTTATAATATAGCATATTTAAATTTGGTAGTGGGAAATACTGATGAAGCCTTAGAATATTATAAAAGATGTATTAATAATACTGATGATAAAGATTTAATAATAGAAGTAACCGATATAATAGATAAATTACAAGATAAAATATCACATACTTTAATAACTTTTGGATTAACGAAAGAAGAAAGTATGAATTTTAAAGGTGAAAATAGAGTAATAGCTTTAATAGAAAATGATAATTTAGAACATGAAAATAATTATGAAGAAAATGGAATAATAAATTATGAAGTTAATTCAAAAAAATCAAAAGATATTTTAGGCTATTTAGTTAGAAGAAATAAAAATTGTATAATAATATTTAAAGATATAGATAAAATAGATTATATAAATAATTTTAAAAATAGTGCCCAAATAGCATATTATCAAAATAAAAATTATTATACCGATAAAAGTAATTATTTAAATCACAATATAGACATGTATCTTGAAAAGGAAGTTTGTAATACTTGCGAATTTATATTTACAAGTGATATAAGTGTATATAATGCAAAAAAGATTATTGAAAGAAGAGATAACATATATCTTATAGATGAAAATATAGGAAATGAATTTACCATAGATTATATACTTCAAAATATAGGAAAAGACTACGAAAGAGGATTTGAAGATAAATTAAGAGAATATTCAAAGAATTTAGATGATATATATATAAAATCATTGTATTTAATAGCAGCAGAAAGTAATAATTTAAATAATAGTATAAAAATAGCTAAAACGATAAATGATGAATATAAAACAGAAGAGTCATATTTATTATATATAACTTTACTTAATCAAGCAAAAGATTATAATAATTTAATAATAAATATTATAAATAGTGAATATATAGAGGATATATATAAAGCTGAAATTTTATATCTAAATTCTATAAAAAATACTGACTTAATAAGTTTTATAGTTAATATAGCTACAAATAATTATAAAATGGCAGAATTACAGTTACATGATGAGATTAATTATAAAAGGGCACTTTATTATTTTGAACTTAATAAATTTGATCTATCTTTAAATAAATATAAGGATATACAAAATAGTGAATCAAAATTTATAAACTCACCTCTAGTAAATAGAAATATATCATACTTGTTATATGCAAATAGAAATGAAAATTATGAAAAATTTTATAATTTTTATAAAGAATTAATGGAGATTTATAAGTAATAAAGAGAGGTGTTTTTTTTGATAAATGTAAGTATAGTTATACCCGTATACAATGTAGAAAAATATTTAAAGCAATGTTTAGAAAGTGTAGTAAATCAAACTCTAGATAAAATAGAAGTTATATGTATAAATGATGGTTCAACAGATAATAGTTTAAATATTTTAAAAGAATATGAAAAAAAGTATAATAATATAATAATAATCGATCAAGAGAACAAAGGTCCAGGATTTGCAAGAAATATAGGTATGAAAAGGGCATCAGGAAAATATATTTATTTTTTAGATAGCGATGACTATATAGAACTTAATGCAATGGAGATATGCTTTAAAGAGTGTGAAATTAACAAATTGGATTTTATAACATTTGATAGTAATGTACTTTATGAGGATGGATATAGTAGTTATGACTTACGTGAAATTGATAGAAGTGATATTTTAGATTCGAAAATATGTAGTGGTAAAATTTTATTTAATAAAATGATGGAAACTCATGGTATGTATTATGAATCATGCTTAAATTTTTTTTATAAAGATTTTTTAAATAAATTTAAAATAAAATATAGAGATAATTTAATATATGAAGATGTAATAAAAACTGTAAATAGCTATATATGTGCGAATAGGGTAAAATATGTAGATAAAAAATTATTTAATAGAAGAGTAAGAAATGATTCTATAATGACAAGTTGTAAGACTAAAAATAATATAGTTGCACATCATATGTGCGCCAATGAATTATATGATTTATATATAGCTAAAGAAAAAAATCTTGATAATAGGTCTAAGTTAAACTTTATAAAATGTATAGAGGAATTTTATATGAAATCTACAAAAGATAGTTATATTTTAAATGAATATGATTGTATAAAAAATATAAAAATAAGTATAAAAAAAAATAAAAAAGTAAATGGCATTTTTTTAGATATGTTAATTAATAAGCCAAGTTTATGGGCTTTGGTAAAGAGGAACTAATTAAAATATCAATGGATTATTAAGAAAATTTATCGTAAAAATATGATTTTTGTATTTGAAATTAAAAATATAAGCTTTATACTATAGTAAATATAATAAAGAATATAAATTTCAAGGATCTTAGATATAAAAACCATAGTGAAACTTATTATATTTATTATATATAGTAGTAAAATTTGGTGTTATATTTTTGTGATGATTAAATAATAATACAAACTATCAACTATAGGTTTTTAGTTCAATTGTATTTAAAAAAATCAAATCAAATGAAGCTTGTAATATATGGGAGAGAAGAATGAATGTAAATAATGAAAATAAATTACAGGAATTAAGTTTATATGTTAATATAAACTTAAATAATATGAATATACAAAAACAACAAAATGCAAAAACATACAATAAAGATAATAATTCATTAAACAATATAAATAAAATAAAAAGAAAAGTTAATATAATGAATTATAATCAAAGAGAACTACAAAGTCGTATATCAGATATACAAATTCAAGAAGCTAAAATTGAAGAAATGGAAAAAACTTTACAAAATGCAAAAAACATATACTCTGAAAATATAAAAAATGAAAAAAAAGAATCATCAAATATAAAAGTAAAAATAAAACAACTAGCTAAAAAAGAAGATGAATTAAATTTTAAATCATACGAAGAAATTAATAGCAAAAATACTGATAATAAACTAGAAGATGAGAGAACAATATCAATAATAGAAGAAACACTTAAGAAAATAGAACAAGTAAAAAATAAGATATCTATATATAAAACAAAACTTATGATTTTAGAAGATAGTGTTGATAAGGCTGTATCAAAACTATATTCTAATAAAGATTCTATACATAAAGATTTTATAAATGAAGAATTAGGATTTATATCTATAGAAAATAATATTGAAACTGGAATTCTAATTAATATTGCAATATAAATTCTAAATTCAGAAGCATAAAATTAAAATAAATTATAAAAGGCTTGAGATTTATAATTTATTTTAATTTAAATTAATTACTATTAATGTAAAAATAAATATAAATTTTATATATTAAAGGAAATAGTCATTTTATGTAAATTTAAAATGGCTATTTTCTTTTTTTATTTAAAATACAAAATTATACAACTTATAAAAATGAATACATATAAAAGTTATGCAAAAGAATGTCGAAAAATGTATGAAAATATATGGAAAAAACAAAAAACGTAGAAAAATGTCGAGAAAAGTAGTATAATAGGTCGATAGGAAATTTAAAATTTAAATAAAATATTATAAAAAGTTTTTGTAGGAGATGGACTATGGATATATATGGATTAATGAAAATGGGGTTAGATGCTACAGAACTAAGAAATAGAACTATAGCAAACAACATTGTAAATATAAATACCCCGAATTATAAAAGAAAGTATGTTACTTTTGAGGACAGTTTAAAAAATGAAATGGATAATGCAAAAATTGAGGTAAAAGTTGATAAAGATTCCGTAGTAAGGGAAGACGGAAATAATGTTGACTTAGAAAGTGAAAAGGTAAATCAAGCTGCTGCAAGCCTTCAATATAATGCAATTGTAAGTTTGACAAATACTAAATTATCTATGACAAAAAGTGTAATATCAGGGAGGTAATTAAATGAGTGTTTTTAATGGAATGAGAATAAGCGCTAGTGGTTTATCTGCCGAAAGATTAAGAATAGATGTTATATCTTCGAATGTTGCTAATGTAAAAACTACTAGAACTGAAAATGGAGGGGCCTACGTTCGTAAGATAGCAAGTTTTCAAGAAAACTATGATGAAAAATTAGGTATGTTAGGAGTTAAAGCTGTTTCTATAGAAGAAGATAAATCTCCTCTTAGAAAGGTATATGAACCAAATAATCCTGATGCAGATGAAGAGGGATATGTAGAATATCCAAATGTTGATTTGCTAGTAGAAATGTCAGATTTAATATCTGCATCTAGAGCATATGAATCAAATATTGATACTTTGAATGCTCAAAAAGATATGATTTCAAAAGCTCTTGAAATAGGAAAGTAATATATGGAGGTGCAAATAATGAGTTTGATAAATATGTCAAGTGTTAATTTTGATTCAAAGATGTTTTTAAATCAGATTCAAAATAACACTATAGATAATACAAATAAGAATTTAAATGAAAGTGATAAGGTTAATTTTACAGATGTATTAAACAATGCAGTAAATAAAGTTAATGATAGTCAAGTTAAAGCTAATAATGACATTGAAGCTCTTATAAAAGGTGATGATATAACAATGCATGAGGTTATGTTATCTACTCAAGAAGCTCAAATTTCTATGCAGCTCATGTTAGAAATGAGAAATAAATTATATGATGCATACAAAGAGTTAAGCTCAGTTCAACTATAGTTTTATTTTATAAAGGAGTGAGCAAATGAATGTAAAGGATATTATAAATAAGATTAAAGAGTTTATAAGTAAAAAAATATTGGACTTTAAAGCCTTAAGTAAAACTAAAAAGCTAGCTTTAGTAATAGCTTCTGTAGCAGTAATCTTATCTATTGTATTTGGTGTAAAGTACATGAATAACAACAAGTACAAAGTTCTTTTTTCAGGTTTGAATTCTACTGATGCAGCAAGCATAACTAAAGAACTTGAAAGTGAAAATATAGATATGAAAATACAAGGTGATAGTATACTTGTTCCAAAGGATAAGGTCGATGAATTAAGATTAAAACTATCAGAAAATATATCTAATGGTTCTAAAGGTTATGAGCTTATGGACGAAGGTTCATCATTTGGTATGACAGATGAAGAGTTTAAGATAAAGAAACAAAGAATGCTACAAGGCGAGATTGAAAAGACTATAAAGACATTTTCTCAAGTGGCAGATGCAAGAGTTCAGATTATAAATGGTGAAGAATCTGTATTTGCTAAGGAAACTCAACCAGGGTCTGCTGCAGTAACTATAACTCTAAACCCAGGAGAAAGTTTAGATATAAGTCAAGTAAGGTCTATTATGTCTTTAGTTTCTGCAAGTTGTGAAAATATACCCAAACAAAATGTAGAAGTAGTTGATCAAAATATGAATCTTTTATCTGAAGGTTTATATGATGAAAATGGAAAAGAGCAAGCTACCAACTCAAGTGGACTATACATAGCTAGAAAAGCAGAAAAAGAATTAAATTCAGATTTAGAAAGAGCTATATCTTCAGTACTTGAGTCTATGTTTGGGTCAGGTAAAGTTGTAGTAAAAGTAAATTCAGATTTAAACTTTGATACTAATGAAATTACTGAAATAAAAATTGATCCAAATAAAGTAGCAATAAAAGAGAATAAGAAAGAAAATACAACATCACAAGATGATGCTGCTGGTGGTAATATTGATAACAATATGAACACTGTGGGTGGCAATGATACAAACTTAAATACAAGTAGAGAAGAAAGTATTGAATATGAAACAGGAAGAACAGAGTCTAAAACTATAAAGGCACAGGGCGAAATTAACAAGATTACAGCATCAGTTGCTATTAATGGAAATTTAAATAATAAGACTCTGCAACAAGTAGAGGATATAGTATCTAATATTATTGGTGTTGATGAAAATAGAGGAGATAGTATATCTGTTGTTGGAATGCCATTTGATACATTAGCTAATGAAGATGACAATTTAGCAGTTAAGGATGATATAAATAAGGTGATGAAAATAGTGGCAGTTGTAGTAGGAATATTATTGTTATTAATAGTAGGAATAGTGGTTTATATGTACATGAAGAAGAAAAATTCAGATATTGTTGAAGAAGATTTCGACGACAGTGAACATCTTGATATTATAAATCAAAAAATACAAGAAATGGAAAAAACTAGATCTACTGAGGAAGAAGAAGAAGAAAGTATATCTTTAGAAGAAGAAGTAAGACAATACGCATCAGAAAATAAAGAGCAAGTTACAGACTTAATTAGAAATTGGTTAAGTGAGTAATACAAAGGGAGGTGCTTATAATTGGAAAAAGAAAGTGTTAATTTAGGAAATGCATTTGACTTGGGGGATATACCAAAGGTTAGAAAAGTTACAGGTGCTAGAAAGGCAGCTATTTTATTAATTACACTAGGTGCAGATGTAGCAGCTGATATAGTAAAAAACTTGCCTGATCAATATATACAAAAGATAGGTGTAGAGATATCAAATATTCATAAAGTAGGAACAAGAGAGAGAAGAGAGATTCTACAAGAATTTATAGAAGTTAATAAGGGACAAGATATTGTTCTTCAAGGTGGTATGGACTTTGCAAAATCTCTTCTTAATGGAGCTCTTGGCAATCAAAGGGCTAATAAAATATTAGAAGGTATAAAGTATGATACGTGTACAAAATTATTTATGGCTGCTAGAAAGGCAGAACCAGAGCAAATTTTATCTTGCATACAAGGTGAAAGTACGCAAACGATAGCAATTATACTTTCGCATCTTCAACCAGATAAAGCAGCAGTGGTTTTAAGTGAAATACCAGATGATATAAAACATGAAGTTTCTCTGAAAATAGGGGGAACTTCATCTATATCTCCTAATATTATAAAGGCTATAGATGAAGCTGTAACAAATAAGCTATCTAAATTAGGTCAAAGAGACCTTGAAAAATCAGGTGGAGTTGACAGCTTAATAGATATATTAAGTAATGTTGATAGAAAAACTGAAAAGAGCATTATTAAATATATTGAAGAAAATAACATAGAATTAGCAGAAGAAATTAAAGCTAGCATGTTCGTATTTGATGATATCGTAAGACTTGAAGACACAGCTATACAAAGAATTCTTAAAGAAGTTAATGTTAAAGATATTGCATACGCACTTAAAGGAGCATCAAATGATGTTTCAAATGCTATATATAGAAACCAATCACAAAGGGCTGCTGCTGCATTAAAAGAAGAGATAGAATTACTTGGAAAAACTAAGGTTTCTCAAGTTGAAGAATCTCAACAAAACATAGTAAACATAATCAGAAAGCTTGAAGAAATAGGAGAAATTACATTAACTAGAGGTTCAGATGAAGAATTCGTCTTATAGTAATAATATAATTAAGTCTGATTATGTAAAGGTTAAGGGTACAGTTTCTTTAAACTATTTTAACTTCAAGGAAAAAGAAGAGTTACCTGTTAATGAAGAAGTTGAGGATCATAATGAAAAGAGATTAGAGCTATTAAGATTAGAAGAGAAAATAAATCAAAAGCTTATAGATGCTCAAATTAAATATGATGAAATTTTAAATCAAGCTAATACTGAAAGTGAAAAAATATTAGCTGAAACGAATCAGAAAGCTGTGGAAATAGAGAAAAGAGCATATCATGAAGGTTACGAACAAGGTACACAAAATGGATATGAAGATGGCTACAAAGAAGCTTATGAAGACAACATAGAAAAAGCTAAAAATGAATCATCTGAAATAATTGATAAGGCAAATAAAATAATGCTTGAAGCTAATAATCAAGTTGCATCTTATATAAAAAATAATAAAAAAAATATTTTAGCTATGGGAATATCTATTGCGGAAAAGGTGCTAAGAAGAAATTTTGAAGATGAAGAATCTATGGATTTATTAATTTTAGATGTAATAAAGGAATATGAGTTAAAAGAAAACTTTGTAATACGAGTTAATCCTATTTATAAAGAAAGTTTAGATAAACAAATTTTAGAATTAAAAGAAAATAATCTTATTAATAAAGACGTTTTTATTTTATCTGATGAATTAGTTGATAAAGGCAATGCACTAATAGAAAGCTTGAATGGAAAATTAGTCATTGGCATTGATGATGTTATTGGAAAAATAAAAGAGGAGTTGCTATGATTGATATAGATTTCGAAAATGTAATAAATAAAATTAATTCTATACCTAAAATAACATTTGAAGGAAAGGTATCAAAGGTTATAGGTCTTACAGTAGAGGTTGAAGGTATAAAGGCATTTGTGGGAGAGCTTTGTATAATCAATAACAATATGGGAGCTGAAATCCAATGTGAGGTAGTTGGATTTAAGGAAGACTGTGTAATACTTATGCCGCTAGGAGAACTTGTAGGAGTTAGTCCTGGATGTAAGGTTATTGGTAAAGGAGTTCCGCTAAATGTTAGATGTAGTGATGAACTTTTAGGAAAGATATTAGATGGTCTTGGACATCCAATTGATGGAGAAGCAATATTAGATGGAGAAAATTACAGTTTATCTAATGAGCCACCAGACCCTATGAAAAGACCAAGAATAACTAATATAATGCCGACTGGAGTACGAGCAATAGATGGATTTTTAACTTGTGGAGAAGGTCAACGTATTGGGATATTTGCAGGAAGTGGAGTTGGAAAAAGTACAACTCTTGGTATGATGGCTAGAACAGCAGAAGCAGATGTTAACGTAATAGCTTTAATAGGTGAACGTGGTAGAGAAGTTTTAGACTTTATAGAACGAGATTTAGGTGAAGAAGGTATGAAAAAGTCAGTTGTAGTATGCGCTACATCTGATAAATCACCTTTAGTAAGACTAAAAGGAGCACTTACTGCAACATCTATAGCAGAATATTTTAGAGATAAAGGTAAAAAAGTACTTCTTATGATGGACTCAGTAACTCGTTTTGCTATGGCTCAAAGGGAAGTTGGTTTAGCAATAGGAGAGCCTCCAGCACAAAAAGGTTATACTCCATCGGTGTTTGCGATGTTGCCAAAATTAATGGAAAGAACGGGTATGTCAGATAAGGGGTCTATAACGGCATTTTATACAGTACTTGTTGATGGTGATGATTTTAATGAACCTATTGCAGACACAGTAAGGGGGATACTTGATGGGCATATAGTTTTATCTAGACAATTAGCACATAAAAATCATTATCCGGCTATAGATATTCTTAATAGTGTAAGTAGGCTTATGAAAGAAATTGCAACAGAAGAACAAAATAAGGCAGCTTCAAAGGCAAGAGACATATTAGCAACTTATAAAGAAGCTGAGGATTTAATAAATATTGGTGCTTATGAAGAAGGATCAAATAAAGAAATAGACTTAGCTATTAAATATATAGGTAATGTTAATTCATACTTAAAACAAGGTGTTAATGAAGTATCTCAATTCGAAGTAAGTAAAAGTAAATTAATTAATATGCTTGACTAAAGAGGAGATTATAGATGAGCAATTTTAAGTTTAAATTACAGAAGCTATTAGATATAAGAGTTAATGAAGAAGAAGAGAGTAAGTTATTTTATTCTAAGGCTCAAAATCAAAAAAATATAGTAGAAAATAAGCTGCATGAATTAGAAAACAATTATAAAAAGTATTCTGATATAAGTAGGGCAAAAGACACTATAAGTCAAAAGATTACTATGAACTATTTATCTTATCTTAACACTACTATAAAAGACACAGAAAAAGAACTTGAAGCTAAAGAAATTGAACTTGAAAAAGCAAAAAAAGATTTCATAGATAAAAGAATAAAAAGACGATCTTTAGAAGTGCTTAAAGAAAATAAAATTTTAGAAATAAAAAAAGAAGAAGAACGATTAGAGCAGATTTCTAATGATGAATTTGCTTTATATGGATATATAAGAAAAACTTCAAACTTATAATAGAAAGGTGAATGTATGATTAATATAAACTTAAGTAATATGGTGGGGGATAGTAGTTTATCACAAAGTAAATCGGTAAGTTCTGACAGTTTATCTACATTCAAGGATTTTATTAGTGAATTTAAGTTAGAAGATGAAAATAGTGGAACAAATACCAACAATAAAGAGGATGTTGATGAAAGCTTAATATTGTATAATTTAATTTATACCTTATATGAAAAGTTTAATATAGCAGAAAAAATAGATAGTTTAACAGATTTAGAAAATATAAAATCATCATTAAATTCTAAACTAAACGAAGTTGAAAATACAAAAAATATTTTAGATGCTATTGAAAACTTACATACAAGTTCAGAAAGCAATTATTCATTAGAGTTAAATAATAATGATATGAAAGAAATTATAAACAATATTAACTATCTTATCAATGAAGGCAGAAATAATTCAAATAAAATCAATGAAAGCTTAAATTCACTAATAGATAAAATAAAAAATCAGATAAAGGATTTAGACAAATCAAGCCAAGAAGGCAGTATGTATGAAAACTTAGATACAGTAGGAATTTTAAATCAATCTAAAATAGATGAATATAAAAGTTCTAAAGGTACAAGTAATGATATTGAATATTTAGAAAATATTGTATCAGCTGATGATAATTCATATATAAATTCCTTTGTAGGAATTAATGAATTTAATACTGTATATAGAAATAGCACAAGTAACGATATACCCCAACCAGTTACAGAAATTAGGCAAGAGTTTATAACAGAAGATATTATTAAATCTGTAAAGTATATGAAAAATAGTGATTTAGAAGAGCTAAATGTAAAACTTAATCCAAGAAATTTGGGAGAAATAAGCATAAAGTTATCTAAGAATAAAGAACATTCAAATTTATTAATAACAGTTGATGATAATAACATATTAGACCTTGTAAATAAAAATATAGAAGATATAAAAAAGCATCTTAATGATACAGATATCAATATAAAAGACATTGTTATAAATGTAAAGTCAGAAAATGAAAATTTATTTTCTGATAACTTAAATAAAGAGTTTAATCAAGACAGAAGGTTTAATCAAAACAATAGTAATAAGAATAAAAAAAATAATAATCAAATAATAGAAGAATTACACAATAGTGAACATAACAAAGATGACGATAATTTAAACATATTAATTTAATGAAAGTGAGGACTAATAAAAATGACAAGCATAAATACAGGTACCTCAATGAATGATACTAGTAGTTTAAGGTCAAGAACTGTTAATAAAACTGAAAATGGAACGACTATAGTTTCAGGTAATGACAATTCAGATAAAGATTTATTTCTTAAACTTCTTGTAGCTCAAATGAAAAATCAAGATCCATTTAACTCACAAGATCCTACGCAATATATTACTCAGTTAGCACAGTTTAATATGCTTGAGCAATCAATGGCTTTAAATGAAAATATAGAGTATTTAATAGGAATGACTAATGGGATTTTAGCAAACTCGGCAGTAGGAAGTGCAACTAATCTTATTGGAAAAGAAGTTGAAGTATATGCACCAATTGAGAGTGGACAAAGGGTAGATGAAGACGTAAAAACAATATCTGGAAAGGTAGAAAGTATACACATTAAAGATGGAGTTGTATATATGAATGTTAAAGATTCTCAAAGTGAAAATATAATCGAAGTTGAGTATGGAGCTCTTATAAAAGTAAATGGTTAATAAATATAATTTTAAATATATAAACGGAGGAGAAGTAGTATGTTAAGATCAATGTATTCAGGAATAAGTGCTATGAAATCAAATCAGACGAAAATGGACGTTGTAGGTAACAATGTAGCAAACGTAGGAACAACAGCATATAAAAAGACAAGCACAAGATTTGCAGATGCACTATATCAAAGTTCAATATACCCAAGTGCACCAACAGCTACAAGTGGAGGGGTTAACCCAGGGCAAGTTGGTATAGGTGTTAAAGTAAGTGGTATATTAAAGAACATGGTACAAGGTTCATTACAAACAACAGGAAGAGATACAGACTTAGCTATTGATGGAGATGGATTCTTCACTGTTGAAATAGGTCCAAATCAAAAGGGATATACAAGAGATGGATCTTTTAGTTTAGATATGAATGGAAACCTTGTAACATCACAAGGTTATAAGGTTTTAGGTGAAGGTGATAATCCTATATTAATACCAGAAGAAGTTGAAAATGCTAATGGTGTTAATCAAAAAGTAGTATCATTTAACATTGCTAGTGATGGTTCTATTTCATATTTGTTAGCTGATGGTACAAAAATGCCTCAATTAGATGTTGATGGAGCTGTAATAAAGGGAGATAAACAAGTTTTACAAATATCAGTATTCCAAAATGATGAAGGTTTAGAGCAACTTGGAGGAAATATATATGGAGAAACTGCAAACTCAGGCGAACCAATAAAGAACCCTGTATTTGGAAAGATAACTCAAGGTGCTATAGAAATGTCTAACGTTGACTTATCAGAAGAATTTACAGAAATGATAGTTACAACTAGAGCATTCCAAGCAGCAAGTAAAGTAATAACTACTAGTGATGAACTACTTCAAGAAATTGTAAATCTTAAGAGATAATAAGAGGTGGTAGAGAATGAAGAAGAATGATATTCTAACACCAATAGGATTAGTATTAGCAATAGGATTTATATTCTTTGCTATAGCACAGGGTAAAGGTGGAGTTGGTATGTTTATCGATATACCATCATTCCTTATAACTGTAGGAGGTTCATTTGCAGCAGTATTAATAACTTTTGATTTAGATACTGTAAAGAGAATTCCTAGTGCATTAAAAATGAGTATAGTTTCACCAAGCGTTAATAAAGTTGATTTAGTTGATCAATTCAAAGAACTTTCAAAAACAATTAGAAAAGATGGAATACTTGCAATAGAACAACAAGTAGCTGAAATTGAAGAACCATTCTTAAAAAAAGGTCTTGAATTAATTGTTGATGGTGTAGATGCAGAATCGGTAAAAGAAATATTAGAAATAGAGTTAAATGAAAAAGAAAAAGTATACGGAAGTAGTTCTAAGATATTCAAACTTTGGGGATCTTATGCACCTGCCTTTGGTATGGTTGGTACACTTATAGGTCTTATACAAATGCTATCTGATATGGGTTCACCAGATGATATAGCCTCGGGTATGAGTACTGCACTTATAACTACACTTTATGGAGCATTATTTACTAATATGATATTTAACCCAATTGGATTTAACATTGAATCTAAAGGTGAAAAAGAAATAGAGTATTTAGAAATGGTAGTTTGTGGATTACAAAGTATACAAAATGGTGACAGTGTAAGAGCAATGGAAGAAAAATTAATAACACACTTAAATGAAAAAGATAGAAAAGCATATTATGAAAATTCATCAAGTGAGGTTGCTTAATCATGGCTCGTAAGAAAAAAAAGGATGATGAAATAAGAACCGATGGATGGATGGATACCTTTGCAGACACCATGACATTGCTACTAACATTTTTTATACTACTATATTCGATATCAGCAGTAGACAGTGAAAAACTAAAAAAATTATCAGAGGCATTACAATATTCTTTAACAGGTGATTCATCTATTGAAGAAGTTCAAAGTATAGATGATTTAAAGGTTGAGCTTGAAAAAGGTACTAAGTACGAAGATTTAGCTGCAAAGTTAAATGAAATAATAGAAAAAAATTCTCTTACAGACGAAATTAAAATAAGAGAAGAAGAAAGAGGAATAGTACTTCAAGTTGATGAGTCAATACTATTTGATTCGGGAAAAGCAGAAATAAAAGATAGTAGTATACATGTTCTTGATACGATAGCAAAAATAATACAAGAAACAGATAATGAAATTGTAGCAGAAGGAAATACAGATAATGTTCCTATAAATAGTGCAGCATATAGGTCTAACTGGGAGCTTTCTACAGAAAGAGCATTAAGTATAGTAAGGTATTTAATTGAAAATAAGAATATAAATCCCAATAGAATTTCGCTTAAAGGGTATGGAGAATTTAATCCTATTGTTCCTAATGATACACCTGAAAATAAAGCTAAAAACAGAAGGGTTGATATTTTAGTAGTTGAAGAAAGAGAATCAAAAACTGAAAATAAAAACAATAATGTAGAAAATAAGTAATAAAATTTGAGGAGAAAGTTAAGAAATAGGAAGGGAAAATAAATTATGTTGCATTATATAATAAACTTAATAATATTTATACCTATTACTATTATTTTAATAATAGCTTCAATAAAGTTAACTAAATTTAACTCAGATAATATTAATAAGCATAAGTATGTTAAAGTCCTAGAAAGAACTAACTTAAATAAAGATACAAGTATATTTGTTTTAGAAATGGGTGATGAAGGATGTGTACTAGCTTCATCACCTTCTAAAACTGAAAAAATAAAAGTATTAAGTAAAGAAGAAATAGCTCAAATATATGATATGAAAGAAAGCTATGGGATAGATTTATCACAAATAGATGTTGATAAATTTAATATATCTAACTTTGGATTAAAGAACAAAAAAAATAAAAAGAATATGTTTTCAAAAAAGAATAAGTCAAAATTTTCAAACTTTAATAATTCGGATAGACTTTTATTTAATAAAAAATAGAAATTACTAGAAAAAGGGGGACGTATGTATGAATGATTTAGTTGGATTAGTATCAAATCATCAGCAAGAATTTACTCCTTTAATAAAGTTATTTATAGTAATGACATTTATGATGTTTTTACCGACTATCATCTTTATGATGACAAGTTTTGTAAGAATAATCATTACATTCTCATTTTTAAAATCAGCTTTAGGAGCTCAACAATCTATACCTAATCAAATACTAGTAGGTATAGCATTAGTATTGACAATATTTATTATGTCACCAGTAGTAGATAAGATTAATAAAGAGGCTATACAGCCATATAGAGAAGAAAAAATAACTTTTCAAGAGGGAATAGAAAAAGCTCAAATTCCTATGAAAGAATTTTTATTAAAACAAACTAGAGATGAAGACATAAAATTATTTTTAGATAGTGCTCGTATTGATAAAAATGATGTAGCAAGAGAAAATTTACCATTACAAGTACTAGTACCAGCGTTTGCAATAAGTGAATTAAAAACTGCGTTTCAAATTGGATTTTTAATATATTTACCATTCTTATTAATAGATTTGGTAGTATCAAGTGCATTGATGTCGATGGGGATGTTTATGCTACCACCAGCTATGATTTCTCTGCCTTTTAAACTTTTATTATTTATAATGGTAGACGGATGGAATTTATTAATTAAATCTTTAATTTTAAGTTTTAATTAGCAAGGAGATGACATTATGAGTGAACAGATGATAATGGGAATAATAACGAAAGCTTTATCTACTGCATTAATGGTAGCAGGTCCAATATTAATAATAGCATTGGTAATTGGTTTGCTAGTTAGTGTATTCCAAGCAGCAACTCAAATACAAGAACAAACATTAACATTTGTACCTAAATTAATAGCTATAGCAACAATACTTCTTGTTGGAGGGAGTTGGATGCTTAATAAGTTAGTAGTTTTTACAAATGAGATTATGAATATAATAGCAAATGTAAAGGGATGAGATAAATGATATTTGTATTTATAAGGATATTAACGTTCTTTAGTTGTATAAATGTAATATTTCCAAATGGAACTCCTAAAGTATTTAAAGTGATGTTTTCTATATTTATCTCATTTATAATATCTCCTTTTATACAAGCAGATATAGCTGTTCATTCACTTAGTCAACTTATTATATATGCATTAATGGAAACATTAACAGGATTAGTATTTGGCTTTATAACTAATATGTGTTTCAATAGTTTAAAAATAGCAGGGAGTTTAATTGACCAGCAATTAGGTTTATCTATGGCAAATATATATGATCCAAATACTAATACTCAAAATACATTAATTGAAACTATTTTATATTGGTTAGGAGTAATGATTTTTTTTAGCATGAATGGACATCACCAGTTAATAGCGGGGATACAAAATAGCTTTAACTTAGTTAAAGTAGGTCAACTAATACTTAGCGGAAACTTTGACTATGTAATAAATGTATTTGTTCAATGTTTTATAATTGGAATAAAAATAGCAGTTCCTATGATTTTATCATTACTTATTGCAGAGTTACTAATTGGTTTTATATCAAAGAGTGTTCCTCAATTAAATGTTATGGTAGTAAGTATGCCGTTAAAATTATTAATGGGAATTATATTTATAATGATAGCATTACCATTTTTAATTAATAAAATGCACCATTTATTTAATCAAATACCATCTATTTTAGATGGAACTCTTAGTATGAATAGTGATGCAATTTCAAATATAGGCACAGTTGGATTTATGTTATCTATGAGTGATAAAACAGAAGAGCCAACATCTAAGAAGAAAAAAGATGCAAGGAAACAAGGTAATATAGCAAAAAGTGCGGAAGTAAATAAAGCTATGACTTTTATAGCTATATTAGTTGTAATATACATGATGTCAGGAAGTATAATTTCTGAACTTCAAGGATTTATAGTTAATATACTAAGTGGTGATTTTAGTATGACTATGAATGATAATACTATAAAAATATTAATGTTTAAGGTAATGATGTCTTTTATGAAGATTGTTTTGCCAATAAGCTTAATTATTATGGTATTTGGAATTTTAGGTAGTTTAATTCAAACAGGTTTGTTCTTTTCAATGGAAAGTTTGAAACCGAAGTTTTCTAAATTAAATCCATTAACAGGATTAAAAAATATGTTTTCAATGAAAGCAATAGTAAATCTTATAAAAAGTATGGTTGTTATATGTATAATGATATATCTTGGATATTCATTTATGAGTAAGAACTTTGAAGGAATAATAAAAAGTGGGGACATCTATTTACCATATCTGTTTAATATAGTACTTGACCTTATAAAAAGTATTTTAACTAGTATAACATTAGCAGTAGCTGTTGTAGCAGCACTTGACTATGGATATGAAAAATTTAGTCACAAAAAAGGCTTAAAGATGACAAAGCAAGAAGTCAAAGAAGAATATAAACAGATGGAAGGAGACCCTCATATAAAAGGAAAGATAAAACAGAAACAAAGACAAATGGCAAATCAAAGAATGATGCAAGCTGTTCCATCATCCACTGTGATTTTAACAAATCCTACTCATATATCTATAGCGATAAGATATGAACAAGGAAAAGATACAACTCCGATTGTAGTTGCAAAAGGTGTAGATGAAGTTGCATTTAGAATAAGAGAAATAGCCAAAAGTCATGATATACCGATTATCGAAAATGTACCTCTAGCAAGACTTATTTATAAAGAGGTTGATATAGATCAAGAAATACCAGAAGAAATGTATAAAGCAGTTGCGGAAGTATTAGTAGCTGTTTATAAGATAAAAAATAAATACAAGTAGAAATAAAGACGAGGTTTAGTATGGATAAATTAAATTTAAAAAGTAAATTTGATATATTTGCTGGATTTGCAATACTAGGAATAGTATTAATGATAATAATACCACTTCCGCCTTTTGCATTGGATATATTATTATCAGTAAATATAGCTTTATCAGTTCTTATATTATTACTAACTCTTTTTTCAACTAATATATTACAGCTATCTATGTTCCCTACAATATTGCTTGTTACAACATTATTTAGATTAGGTTTAAATATATCATCAACAAGACTTATATTAGGACAAGGTTACGCAGGAAGTGTTATAGAATCATTTGGTAGCTTCGTTGTTGGTGGAAATTATGTAGTTGGCGTAATTATATTCTTAATTATAATGATAGTACAATTTGTGGTAATAACAAATGGTTCAGGTAGGGTATCAGAGGTATCTGCAAGATTTACTCTTGATGCAATGCCTGGTAAACAAATGAGTATAGATGCAGATTTAGGTGCAGGAATAATAGATGAAAAAACTGCCAGAAAAAAGAGATCAGAATTACAACAAGAAGTTGACTTTTATGGGGCTATGGATGGTGCATCTAAATTCGTAAAAGGAGATGCAATAGCAGGTATAATTGTAACAATAATAAATGTAATAGGTGGAATTATTATTGGTGTTGTTATGATGGATATGAGTTTTGGTGAAGCAGTACAAAACTTTATAAGACTTACTATAGGAGATGGTCTTGTAAGTCAGATATCAGCATTATTAATATCTGTATCTGCAGGTATACTAGTTACAAAGTCTAGTAGTGAAAAGAATTTTGGTAATCTTTTAGGTAAGCAGTTAACATCTGCACCTGTAACTATTGGGATGACAGGAGCAGTTTTATTAGTTTTAGGATTTCTTCCAGGACTTCCTAAATTATCGTTTTTCACATTAGGTGCTGGTGCATTAGCTACTTCATTTTTATTAAATAAAGAAGAAAAAGAAAAAAATGAAGAATTAGAAGCTGTACAAAATGATGTTGAAGAAGCCAAACCTAGTTTAGAAATGGCAGAAGATGTATCAAGCCTTATAAATGTTGAACCAATAGAAGTTGAAATTGGATATGGTCTTATACCACTTGCTGATGAAGCAAATGGTGGCGATTTATTACAAAGAATAGTTTCTATAAGAAGACAATGTGCAATTGATATGGGGATATTGGTATAGCCAATAAGAATCAGAGATAATCTTCAACTAAATCCAAATCAATATAGTATAAAAATAAAAGGAAATGTGGTGGCTACATACGATCTTATGCCAACAATGTTATTATGTATGAATCCTATGGGTGGTGAAATTGATATTGATGGAATAAGAGTTAAAGAACCTACATTTGGTCTTGATGCATTATGGATAAATTCTGATAAAGCAGAAGAAGCTGAGTTATATGGTTTAACTGTTGTAGATCCAACAACAATATTAGTTACTCACTTGTTAGAAATAATAAAATCAAAAGCACATGAACTTATTGGAAGACAAGAAGTTAAGTTAATTATAGATTCAGCTAAAGAAAGATATAGTGCTGTTGTTGATGAATTAATCCCAGATTTAATGACTTTAGGAGAGGTTCAAAAAGTATTACAAAACTTATTAAGAGAAAAAATATCTATAAAAGATAGAGTTACAATTCTAGAAACTTTAGCTGATAATGCAAGAAATACAAAGGATATAGAACTTTTAACTGAGTATGTAAGGATGGCTATGAGTAGAAGTATTTGTGCTGGATTAGTAGATGAAACTAATTCTATAACAGTAGCTACTTTATCTTTAGAAGTTGAAAATATTATAGGAAACAGCTTACAAAGATCTATAAACGGAACGTATCCAGCAATAGATCCAGATACAACAAACAAAATATTCTCTAGTATACAAAATACAGTAGAGAGTATTCATTTTAATAATAATAGAACTATACTATTAGTTTCTCCAAAAATAAGAGCGCCTTTTAGAAAGTTAGTTGATATGGTATTCCCAAATATAACAGTTTTATCACTAAATGAAATACCAAGTGATGTTCAGATAAAGGCTCAAGGTATAGTCAATATATAGTAGGAGGTGTGTATTGTGACTACTCAAAGTCAAGAAGAATTCATAGTGAATAATATGAATATTGTTAAAAATATAGCATCTAAGTATTATACAGATAAAATAGGATTAGACTATGAAGATTTAGTTAGTTATGGCGTTATGGGACTTATAGATGCAAGAAAAAAGTTTGATGAAAGTAGAGGCGTAAAATTTTCAACTTATGCTTCAATCAGAGTATCTTCATTTATAATAGACGAAATAAGAAAATACTCACCGGTATCAAGAACTTATATGAGCAAAATAAAGGAATACAATAAATGTGTAGATCAATTGCAACAAAAGCTTTTTAGAAAGCCAAGTGAAGATGAAATTGCACAATATATGGATATAACTAAAAAAGAAGTAATTAGTATTAGAAATAAAATGAAAACTTCAAGTAATATATCCATAGACCATACAGTTTCAGAAGGTGAAAAAGAATTTAGTATTATAGATACTATTGAAGATGAAGATATTCTTTGCCCAGAAGAAGCCTTTGAGCAAAAGGAGCTTCAAGATGTGTTAGCTAAAGCAATAGACATGTTAAAAGAAAAAGATCGATTAGTATTATCTCTTTATTATTATGAAGAGTTAACTTTAAAAGAAATTGGGGAAATACTTGGAGTATCAGAATCAAGAGTTTCCCAATTAAATAATAGAGCTATTTCTAATTTAAGAGCTGCTATGAAAAAGTTAAAGTATATTGATTAAGGAGGAATTAACATGCTTAGAAGTATGTATGCATCTGTGTCTTCAATGTTAACTTTACAAGCAAGGCAAGGTGTTATAACTAATAATTTAGCAAATATAAACACAACAGGATATAAAGGTCAAACTGTAGTAGCAAAAAGCTTTGATGAGATGTTACTACATAATAAAGATAGTTATGAAAATGGAGTTTCTAATGTAAAAGACTTAGGTTCTTTAAGTTTTGGAGTTAGAATAGATGATACTTTTACTAGCTATAATCAAGGAAGCTTAGTTTCAACTGATAACAATACAGATTTTGCAATAGTTGGGAGTGGATTTTTCCAAGTTTCTGATGATGCAAATAATACTTACTATACAAGAGATGGTTCATTTAAAGTAGACCCTCAAGGTTACTTAGTAACTAATTCTGGAGAATATGTTATGGGTACAAATACCCAAACAGGAAATTCTGAAAGAATATATGTAGGTACAGACCTTATTAGCATATCACCTGATAATAGCGTAATGATAAATGGAGAAAATAAGTATAAATTCAATATAGTTGATTTTGAAAATTATGATAACCTAACTAAATATGGAAATAATCTGTATAAAGGAGAGGGAGGATTTAACTCTAACAATTACAGTATAAAGCAAAAATATTTAGAAGGTTCAAATGTAGATTCTATAAATGAGATAGCTATGATGATGGAAACTGTCAATGAATTTGAAGCAAATCAAAAGGTTATCCAAACTATAGACTCAATACTTGGGCAAATAGCAAGTGATATAGGTAGAGTAAAATAATATTAATAGGAGGAAATATCAATGTATAACATAATGAACAACAGTATAACTGGAATGTCTGCTAATCAAGGAAAAATTGATATTATTTCTAATAATATAGCAAACTCACAAACTGTAGGTTATAAAAAACTAGATTCAGGTTTTCTAGATTTATATACAGATACTTTATCTAGACAATCATATCCACATAATGGAGATAATTTAATAACTGGAACTGGAGTAAAATTATCAAGTGCGACTAGAAACTTAACTCAAGGTGCATTAAAGGAAACTGGTATAAATACAGAAATAGCAATAGATGGAGATGGATATTTTAGAGTAATATCAAATGATGGAACATACAAGTACACTAGAAATGGAGAATTTAGTTTTGACTCAAATGGAAAGTTAGTTGACGATTCTGGAAATATCTTAGACATAACTTATAATCAAGGTATTAATGGTCAAGGTTTAAATTTATCAAATGGAGATCTTACAATAAGCAATAATGGACAAGTATTTCTAAATAAACAAAATGTGGGTAGTATAACTCTATATATGCCACAAGGTAATAATGATTTTACATCAGTTGGAGATAATTTATTTGCTCTTAATGATGGAGCTACACTTACAACGGTAGAAAATCCAAAACTTCATCAAGGATATGTTGAAATGTCTAATGTAAGTATGCAAGCAGAAATGACTGATTTAATTATGGTACAAAGAGCATTTCAATTTAATAGTAGGGCAATGCAGTCTACAAATGAGATGTGGGAAATGATAAATAACCTTAGAAGTAGATAATATCTTGAGAGGAGGTAGGTTTTAATTATGGATGAAAATGTAAGAGTATATGACTTTAAAAAGCCACAAAGATACTCAAGTGATAATATGAGATTCTTATCTGTAGTTTCAGAAGAATTCTGTAAAAATGTAAACTTATTCTTAGCTTATGAACTAAAAAAGCAAAAAATACACTGTAAAATTGAAAAAGTTGAGCAAACAAACTATGATGAATTTATAAATTTAATTGATAAAGATTCAGTAATTGCAGAACATGCTATACAACCATTAGTACAAGATTTAATTTACCAAATTGATAAAACTATAGCCCTTACTTTAATTGATGTAGTTTTAGGTGGAGATGGACTTTTAGAAAATTATGATAGAAACCTTACTGAAATAGATAAGCAATTATTATTTCAAAGTGTTAATGACTTCTTAAAGAGAATGTATGTAGTTGAAAGTTGTACACACAGAGAAGTATTAAGAGTTCATATAAATGCGGGAGCAAGTAAAAAATATCCTATAAGTGAATCTGTCTTAATTGCACATATGAAGGTTATGTATGAAGACAAGGAAATAGGTAAAATGAGATTTTGTGAACCATATAGCTGTATGGAACCAATACTTGATTTATTAGAAACTAAAAAATTATTTAGAAATAAGAATCAAGAATATGATTTTGAATTTACAAATGCAATTTATAACAATGTGTGCGGAGCAAAGGTTGATTTAATTGCAAGATTAGGAAAATCAACTATAAAAGTAAATGAACTCCTTGATTTAAAAGTAGGAGATATAATAACTTTAGATACAAAAGTAGATGGAGATATAGAGCTAGATGTTTCTGAAGCTAGATCGTTTAAATGTAGACCAGGATTAATAAAAAATAAAAATGGTGTAGTAATAACTGATAGTGTTAAGAAAGGAGTATAGACAATGAATAAAAATCTTGCTAGAGTATTAGATATAGAACTTAATGTAAGTGTTATTCTTGGTAGAACTAAGATGGCACTAAAAGACATATTTGAGCTAGGTAAAGGTTCATTAATAGAATTGGATACCTTTGAAAATCAAGAGGTTGAAATATATGTAAATGGAAGAAAAATCGGATATGGTCAAATAGTTGTAATAGACCAAAACTTCGGAGTTAGAATAACTAATATACTTGGTGAAGATGAATTAGTCAAAACATTAAGTTAAGGGTATCTATCATAGGAAGGACTGGTAAATGAGTAAATTATTAAAAAGCAAGTACAATAATAGTGGGGATAGATGTGTAGATGCTTGCTTAAGCTATGGAGAATTAAGGTACTTAGACCATGAGGGGCAGCCCATTAATATTGAGGTTCCTGAAGATAAATATGAAGAAGCAATAATAGATTTTGCTGAAAGAAAAAAAGAAGGATTGGTAAGTAGCAGTATAGATCCAATTAAGGTATTAAAAAAAGGAAGCTTCACATATAATCAAGTAAAAAATATAGCAAATTTGAATAAGATAAAAGGGTTAAGAGTTTTTGAAATAGACGGAAGTATAGAACTTGAACATACTTTAGGTGTATCAGGAAGTATAGAGTATGCTTTAGCTATATGGAATGGTGATAGCAAAGAAGTAGCATTAGAAAAAGCAATTATTAGAGCTATAAAAATACATGGTGTAAATTTTGTAAAGTCATTAAAGCTTGATGAAAAATATGAATCTATATATGACAAAGTAGCTAAATTAGGTAGTATAGCAGAAAATCAATTATATACTATAAAATATTGTAAAATCCAAGATGAGATATATAGTAATATTGTAGATATGAGAATTAACTTAAAAAGGGGTTCTGATATTGCAATAGGAAGTATTGGTTCTTTAATAGGTTTTATATTAGTACAATTATTTACTAATTTTGGAAAGTTATTAAATAATATATTTATTCATGTAGGGATTAGTATATTTATTATGATTTTATTTTATATTCTTTCAATAAAACTTGTAAAGGCGATAAGCTATAATTACATAAAAAATACCAATGGCTCTATAATTGATATGTTTAATGATGAACTTGAGTATTATAGTTATAATAATCTTCTTACAGAAGATGAAAATAATATTATAGTTGAAAATATAACTAAGGGAGAAATTTCAAAGTTAATTGTTGAAATAAAGGGTAGTGTTAACAAAAAAATATCTATAAATAAAGTGATATCAAAAGAAACTGAATTTATTTTAGAATCTAGACGAAATATTTTTCTTCCAAATGATAATGAAATAAAGGAAATAACTGAAAGTCTTATCAAAAAATATTTTAATAAAGTTAATGTATAAAAAAATTGCTCTGAACAATTTATATGTTCAGAGTAATTTTTTTATTATATAAAATGAATAAGGTAAAAAAATAAAAAATTTGTCGAAAAATATAAAGTTATATTAATACTTATCCGTATAAATAAAATGTAAATTATAGGATAGATTAGATTCATTAGAGTCGGGAGGAAAAAGAATGAATTCATTTAAAAATTTAAAAATAGGAAAAAAGCTTATATTATCTTTTTTAACTATATTAATTTTAACGAGTAGTTTAAGTATATATATATTAGGAAAGTTATCATATACAGCTAATTTAACAGATTATATGTATGATGGACCATATAAATTAGTTAATGAGTCTTTAGGGATTCGTATGGAAATTATCAATATATCAAGATGTTTAAATAGTGGTTTTGTTGATAACAACCATACTGGAGAAAATAAAACTATAGCAGAGTCATTTAATAAAATAGAAGAAAATATAAAATCAATAAGTGCAAATGAATTAATAGCATCATCTATAGGTGATCATTTAAAAAATCTTGAAAATGCAATAGAAAACTATAAAAGTGCATATGAAAATTTATATGCAAGAACACAAGTAGAAGGATTTACTAATAATGTTAATGATATAGATGCATCAGTTATTTCAACATATTCAAATACATACAACAAAGTAATAGAAGAGGCATCAATATTAAATGAAAATGCCAATAAAATTATGGAAGAGTTTTTAACAGATGCAGATAAAACAGCTAAGCAATCTACAATAATAAGTATAGCATTATTAATAGTAGCTATATTAGGAGTATCATACATAAGTATATACATAACAAAAACTTTAAGAGACCCATTAGTTGAAATTGAAGATGCGGCTAACAAAATGGCTGAAGGAGACTTTGATGTTTCTATATCTTATGAATCTAAAGATGAGTTAGGAACTTTAGCTGATAGTATGCGTAGAATGGCTAATAATACAAATGAAGTTATAAATGATACAGTAAATGTATTAGGTGAAGTAGCAGCAGGAAACTTTAATGTATCTACAAATGTTGAGTTTATAGGCGTATTTAAAGAAATAGAAGACTCTATAGAAAAAATAACTAATGATTTAAGTGAAACAATGTCACAAATAAGTTCAGCATCAGAAGAAGTTGGAGCGGCATCAGATCAAGTATCAAGTGGAGCTCAAATGTTAGCTCAAGGAGCAACAGAACAAGCAAGTGCTGTTCAAGAATTATCTGCAACTTTAACTGAGATATCAGAAAAAATAAAGAATACAGCAGAAAATGCTCAACATGCTAACAGCTTAACAATAAGCGCAGGACATGAAGTTCAAAATGGTAATGAACAAATGAAAGAAATGGTTAAAGCAATGGACGAAATTTCATTTACTTCAAATGAAATAGGAAGAATAATAAAAACAATAGATGACATAGCATTCCAAACTAATATATTAGCACTTAATGCTGCAGTTGAAGCTGCTAGAGCTGGAAGTGCTGGTAAAGGATTTGCTGTTGTTGCTGATGAAGTTAGAAATCTTGCAGCTAAATCTGCTGAAGCTGCTAAAAATACAGCAGTACTTATTGAAAATTCAATAGCAGCAGTAGAAAATGGAACTAAAATAGTTAATAATACGGCTGAATCTCTTGGAAATATAATTGAAATAACAAACCAAACTATGAATTCAGTTGAAATGATAGCAAAAGCATCTGATGAACAAGCCGAAGCAATAGCTCAAGTAACTTTAGGAGTAGAACAGATTTCAGCTGTAGTTCAAAATAACTCTGCAACATCAGAAGAAAGTGCAGCTGCTAGTGAAGAGTTAAGTGGACAAGCACAAATGTTAAAATCTCTTATTGAAGGATTTAACGTAAAAGGTGGAAACCAATCTCAAAGAAGCATGGATTTTATGAATAATGATGCAAGTTATTTTGATATGTATTAAGAATAATATAATACAGTAAAGTCATATTAATGTTTATTTGTAAAAAGGAGGCTTTTATGCTTCCTTTTTATATAATAGACAACTAATATATTTGTTTAACAATAAAGGAGATAAAAAATGAGTGGAATAGATTCTATGACTGAGTTTTATGTATATGAAAATATGCAATTGCTAGAGCAATTAGAAGAAATTTTGCTTTCTGGTCAATCTGATACTGGAGAATTGAGTCAAGAGGAAATAGAAGAAATCTTTAGAGCTATGCATACTATAAAAGGCTCATCAGCTATGATGGGATATGATAGTTTAATGAATCTTACTCATAGTATTGAAGATGTTTTTGATGAAATAAGAAGTGGTAGAAAACTTACTCAAAGCAAGTGGGAAGAAGTTATTGACGTAGTACTTGCAATAATAGACTTTTTAAAAGATGAAATATCAAAAGTTCAAGAAGGGTTGTTTCCTCAAGCTAGTATAGAAGAACTTTATCAAAGATCAAGCAACTTATTAAAAGAAGATATAGAAGAAAATATATCATATAATACACAAGTAGATGAAACAGTTGATGAAGTTGTTAACTTAGATTCAAATGGAATGAAAATAAAAGTATTTTTTGAAGATGGATGTGGAATGGAATCTATAAGAGCACTTGGAGTTTTAATGTCTCTTGAAGGAATGCATTCATCAATAAAAACAGTACCAGAAAATTTAGAAGATGACTGTGATGGAGAAATAGCACAAAATGGACTTTTACTAGTTCTAGAAAATCCAATAGACAAAGAAGCAATTGAAAAAGCTATACAAGGAACAATGTTCCTTAAGTGTTTTGAAATAGAAGAACCTAATGAAAATAATAAAGAAGAAGTAGCAGAAGCAGAAGTATCTGAAAAAATAGAAGAAATAGAGATAAAAGAAGATTTAAATAAAGAAGAAACTGTAATCGAAGAAACTATTACTAATAAAGAAGAAACACATGTTTTAGAAGTAGTTAAGGAAGAAAGTCAAACAGAGGTTAAGGAAAATAAAATAGAAAAAAAGAAAACTTTAGATAAAAATAAATCTAATAAAGAAACTAAAAATAATTTCCTTACTGTAAACATAAATAAAATTGATATGTTAATGAATTTAGTAGGAGAGATTGTAACAACAGAGTCTATGGTAGAAAAACAATCTCAACTTGAAAACTTTGATAGAGATAACTTTGAAAAACAAGCTAGAAGATTACATCAATTGACTGCTGAGTTACAAGATGTAGTTATGTCTATCCGTATGGTACCTATATCATCTACATTTACTAAGATGCAAAGAGTAGTAAGGGATATGAGTAAAAAAACTGGCAAAATAGTAGACTTAGAACTTATAGGAGAACAAACAGAAGTAGATAAAACTATACTTGAAAACATATCAGATCCACTTATGCACATGATTAGAAATAGTATGGACCATGGTGTTGAAATGCCAGAGGAAAGAAAGGCAGCTGGAAAGCCTGAAAAAGCAACAGTAACACTAGAAGCTAAAAATACAGGTGGAGATGTTGTAATAGTTATAAAGGATGACGGTAGAGGTTTAAACAAAGAAGCTATTGTAAAAAAAGCTATAGAAAAGGGAATTACAACTAAGAGATTAGAAGAGATATCAGATAAAGAAGCATACAACTTTATAATGGCTCCAGGATTTTCAACTAAAGAAGCTGTTACAGAATACTCTGGTCGTGGAGTAGGGATGGATGTAGTTCATACTAACATAAAAAAATTAAGAGGTTCTATAACAATTGATAGTGAGAGCGGAAAAGGCACTATGTTCATAATTCGTATACCATTAACATTGGCTATAATAGATGGAATGAAAGTTGAAATAGGAAATGAAATATATATAATACCATCTCTTAATATAAAAGAAGTATTTAGAAGCGGGTCTTATGAAATTGTAAAAAATCCTAATGGTGAAGAACATAGTATTGTTAGAGGCAATTGCTATAAAATTCATAGATTAGCAGACATATTAGGAATTGAATCTAAAGATAAAAACGAAGGAATAATGATATTAGTTGAGTCTGAAATAGGAAATATATGCATAATTGTAGATAAAATAATAGGCCAACAAAATGTTGTTATAAAACCAATACCTCAATTATTAACTCAATTTGAAAAAGTTCAATCATATATGTCAGGATGTTCTATATTAGAGGATGGATCTATAAGCTTAATATTTGATGTTAACTCAATAATAACTAGATAATACTTTTATAGGAGATATACTATGAAAATTAATAGAAAAATAAAAGTAGTAATAGTTGATGACTCAGGAATATTTAGAAGAGTTTTATTTAATCAACTTAAAGACCACCCTCATATAGAAGTTGTTGGTATGGCTAAAGATCCATATGAAGCTAGGGATGTTATTGTAGAGTTTAATCCAGATGTATTAATACTAGATATAATGATGCCGGGACTTGATGGAATTGAATTTTTAAATATATTAAAGAATAAAAGATTTATACCAACTATTGCAATTAGTGGTAGTAGTATTAATGAAAGTAATGCAATTGCAGCGGGAGCAGTTGATTTTATCGAAAAGCCAACTGCAAAAACTATGCGTAATTTTAATGAAACTTTGGTTCAAAAAATAATAAATGCATCAGGATTTTATGATGATAGCTGTTCTAATACAGAACTTAAAAAGACTAACATTATAAAAAATAGTGTTAGTTATAATAGTAAAAATATAATAGCAATAGGTGCATCTATGGGTGGAGTAGATGCAATAAGACACGTTTTAAGAGAGTTGCCATTAGGATTACCTGGCATAGTTATAACTCAACATATGCCCCCAATATTTACAAAAAAATATGCACAAAGACTTGATAAAGAATGTAGCATAAAGGTCGTTGAAGGTAAACATGGAGATGTAGTTTTAACTGGACATGCATATATTGCACCAGGTGGATATCAAATGGGAATAGTAAGAGAAAATAACAAGTATATCTTAGATATAAAAAAAGCTGAAAAAGTAAGTGGACATTGTCCATCAGTAGATTATTTATTTGAATCAGTAGCGATACATGCAAAAAATAATTCTATTGCAACAATACTAACAGGTATGGGAAATGATGGCGCTAAAGGATTATTATCTATAAAAAATGCAGGGGGATACACAATCGGTCAAAATAAAGAAACATGCGTTGTTTATGGTATGCCAATGGCAGCTAAAAATATAGGTGCTGTTATTAAAGAAGTTCCTTTAGACGCTATTCCAAATTTGATAGTAGATAAATTTAGAACGATATAAACTTAATAAAACTTAGAGAGGGAAGGAACATACCCATGAATTTTGAACAAGAAAAGTTAAATGTATTTCGTGAAATTAGTAATATAGGTTCGGGAAATGCATCTACATCATTAGCTCAAATGCTAAATGAAATAGTAGACATAGGAATACCTAACAGTGATTTAAGAGAATTTTCAGATATAACTAACAGTTATAGTTCACCAGAAGAACTTGTTGTTGGAACTGTATTACAAATATCAGGAGATTTAGAAGGTTTTATAATGGTAATAATGGACGTTGATTCAACACTTACTTTATTATCAAGATTATTAGGTAGAAAAATAGAGTGTGATAAAGAAAATTACGAAGAACTTTACAAAGAATTAAACTCTGTAGGAGAAATATGCAATATACTTTGTGGAACTTATTTAACTGCAATGTCAGATATGACTGGATTAACAATAGACCAATCAATACCATACTTTAGTGTAGATATGGTTATGGCAATAATGAACTTACCAGCTTCATTATATGGTGGTGAATCAGATTCTATACTATGTATAGAAACAGAATTCTTTACTTTAGATAGAGAGATAGAAGGAAAGTATTACTTTATACCTAAAGTAGAATCTTGTAACACATTATTATCTAAATTAGGATTTGAAGTATAGGTAGATTTAATGGCAGTTGCAAACGTAGGAATAGCAGATTATAAAATTATAAAATCACCAGATCAAATAATGACAGTTGGGTTAGGTTCTTGTTGTGGAGTTGTTATATATGATGAGATAAATAAAATAGCAGGACTTGTACATATTTTATTATCTGAATCAAAATCAGAAAGGACTTTAACAAATAGAGCAAAATTTGCTGATACAGGAATAACACTTTTATATGAAGAATTAAGAAAAAAAGGTGCAAATCCAAGATTTATGAAGGCAAAAATGGCAGGTGGAGCACACATGTTTAACTTTAATAATTCTAATAATACTCTTACAATTGGTGAAAAGAATGTAAAAGTATGCAAAGAAACTCTATTTAAGTTAAGAATACCTATTATATCCTCAGATGTACTAGGTTCTTGCGGAAGAACTATTATATTTGATACAACTACTAATAAACTAAAAATAAAGAGTGTGGGCAAGAATGAAAAATTTATTTAGAAGAGGTGTATCAGTTTATGAATAATAATGAGGAAATTTTAGATAGCAAAATTGATGATTTATATATGGTATTTGTGATAAATAACCAAAAATATGCATTATCATCTAAATATATTACAGAAATAATTGAAATTTTACCAATAACTAAGGTACCATTCTTACCAGAATACATGAAGGGTATAATCAACTTAAGAAGTACAATTATACCAGTAATGGATGCAAGAATGAGGTTTGGCATGGAACCTATTGAATATAGTGAAAGAACTTGTATAATTATAATCGAAAATGAAGCAAATAAAATAGGATTAATTGTTGATGCAGTAAATGAAGTATTAACAATACCACCTAAACAAATAATGGAATCTACAAAAGAAAAAAATGATTTAAAAGAAAGTTTTGTAAATGGAATAAGTCAGATAAATAATGATATACAACTAATATTAGATTGTGATTCATTAGTGAATATTGTAGGAGATATGAGTAATGAAATTAACGAATAATGATTTTATACGTCTTAAGACATTTATGTATAACAACTATGGTATAAATCTTGAAAATAAGAAAACATTAATAGAAACAAGACTTGCAATAGTTGTTAAAAGATTAGGATTTAATGATTTTAAATCATATATAGATAATCTAATGAGAGATAAAACAGGAGAACAAGCATCTATAATAGTAGGAAAACTTACAACTAACTTTACTTATTTTATGAGAGAAGAAGCACATTTTGAGTTTTTAAGAAATGAAATATTTGTGCCTTATTTTAAAAAAGCTCCAGTTGGAGGAATAAAAATATGGTCTGCAGCATCGTCTACAGGAGAAGAGCCTTATTGTATATCAATGTTAGCAACATCAGTATTTGGTATAGGTGCAAAATCAAAAGTATCTATAACAGCATCAGATATATCGACTAATGTTTTAAGAACGGCTAAAAATGGAGTTTATACAGAAGATAAAATAGCTAAATTGCCAAAAACTTGGGTTCAAAATTATATGAAAAAAGTGGATGATAAAAGCTATGAAATAAATAATAATATAAAAAGTTTAGTTGATTTTAAATACTTTAACCTAAATCAAAGTATAGGATGGGAGTTTAGGAAATATGATGTAATATTCTGTAGAAATGTTATGATTTACTTTGATAATCCTACAAAACAAAAATTATGCAAAAGATTACATGATTCTTTAAAACCTGGTGGCTACTTAATAATAGGTTTATCAGAAAACTTATCAAACCTAGAAACTGGCTTTGAAAGAGTAAGGCCATCTGTTTATAGAAAAAAATAATTAACTTCAGGGAGGAATAAATATGAAAAGAGTATTAATAGTTGATGATGCATCATTTATGCGTATGTCTATAAAAAATATGCTTGCAAACTACGATTTTGAAATAGTTGGTGAAGCTGAAAATGGAGTTATGGCTATAGAAAAATACAAAGAATTACAACCAGATATAGTTACAATGGATATAACTATGCCAGAGATGGATGGATTAGAAGCATTAAGAGAAATTAAAAAAATTGATCCAGGTGCATCAGTTGTAATGGTTTCAGCATTAGGACAAGAAGCTAGAATGAAAGAAGCTATAATATACGGAGCAAAAGGGTTTATAGTAAAGCCATTTAAAGAAGAAATGCTTATATCAGCATTATCAAAATTATAAAGATAAATACTTTAACTAAAAAAGAAGATATAACATTATCTTCTTTTTTTATAGGCTATGTTTTAACAAAATGTTGATATTGAGTAAAAATTATATATAATCTATATTAAATATGCTGATACATTATAACTATATATATTAAAGCATTTGGATAAGATGAATAGTTTCATATAAAACACAAAATAAATATACATAATATTTATAAAATAGTATTGAAAAAATTGTCGAATTTTGCTATAATTTATTGTGTCGATGAATAGTATTATTTATTAATTTAATATATATCCAAAAACTTTCAAAGTGTATATTGTTTACTATAAAATAAGACGACATTAAGAATCTCATAGAATAAGATATCAAAACCACATAAAAAACCAATTAGATAATATTAATTATTTAGTTGGTTTTTTAATATCGATAGTTATAACATAATTTACAGAAAATTAAGAAAATACATCGACTTTATATGTATTATGTTATATAATGTATTATAGATATTACTATTCATTCATTTTATTAATTAAATATTTTAAGGTATATTAAAAATTACTTTTTTAATATTTAAATTGTTTTATAAAAATTCCTTATTAAATACTCAAATTAAACCAATTAGATAATATTATTATTTAATTGGTTTTTTATTATTCAAAACTTACCTAATTTCAACATCGTGTTAAAACACAGCATTTTTATAAAAAATTCAAAAAATAATCTAAATAAATTTAAATAAGTACCGTATATAAATAATAGAGTGATTATTTAAACTTAATGTAGGATGGGGGAACAATAACTATGGATACTCCAAATCAAACAAAAATACTTTTAGAGTCAGGTACAAATGAACTTGAGATAATGGAATTCACTGTAGGTGGAGAATTATTTGGAATAAATATAGCAAAAATACGTGAAATCATGAGAGCTCAAGAAACTAAGAGAATGCCAAACTCACATAATTTTGTAGAAGGTATATTTAAACAAAGAGGAGAGGTAATAACAGTAATAGATTTAGCCAAATGTTTAAATATAGAAAGATCAGAAAATAAAAGTCATGATATATTCATACTTACACATTTTAACAAGTTAAACTTTGCGTTTAGAGTTGAAAGTGTAGTTGGAATAGACAGGGTTTCTTGGGAAGATATAAAAAAGCCAGACAAGGTTATATACAGCGGAGAAGACAGTGTAGCAACTGCAATAGCTGAATATAAGGACAGACTTATAACTATATTGGACTTTGAAAAAATTATAGCTGACATAAGCCCAGAAACATCTATTACACTTGATAGATTAGATGAACTTGGTGATAGAGTAGAAAGTCAAAAGAAAATATTAGTAGCAGAAGATTCAATGATGCTTTCAAATTTAATTATTGGATTTTTACATAAGTCAGGTTATAAAAATACAGTTAAATTCAACAATGGTAAAGAAGCTTGGAATTACTTAACAGAAGCTAAAGAAAGTGGATTACCTATAAGTAATTATGTATCTTGTATAGTATCTGATATTGAAATGCCTTTAATGGATGGTCATAGGCTTACAAAACTTATAAAAACTGATGATGAGTTAAAGCATATACCTGTAATTTTATTCTCATCTTTAATTAGTGATGAGTTGAGGATAAAGGGACAAGAAGTTGGTGCTGATGAGCAGATAACTAAGCCAGAGATTGTGGAACTGGTAAATATTATAGATAGATTGATAAAATAATTTAATGAATCAAATTGTATTAAATTTTCAGAATTTAACATTTAATTCTGATAAAAAAGAAAATTGAAAAAAACATTGAAAAATATCATAAAATGTCGTAAAATGTAATCAAAGTTAATTGAAGGACCAATTAATTATGGTCACATATGAAAATAAATATTTTAAAATAATGGAGGATAAAAATTATGGCAATGAAGAAGAAATTTTTAGGTTTAGCTATGGCAGCAATGGTAGCTTTACCAGCAGCAGCATATGCAGATACTTTCAGATGGAATGAAGGACAACCACAAAACGTTGATGTAACTGTTAATGGTAGCGTAAATAGTAAAACTGGTATAGCACCACAAGGAAAACTTGAAGTTGAATTACCAGTTTCAATGGACTTTAGTGTAGATAAAAATGGTACATTTAATGGAACATCATATAATGTAACAAATAGAAGTCAATCTAAGGTAGCTGTATCAGTAGCTAACTTCTCTGAAACTAATGCACAAGGTGGAATAAATATATTACCAATAAGTGAGGCTAATAATATTGATGCAAAGGGAAGAGAAAATGTAATAATGGCATTAGTTGGAGATAATAATCAATATGTTGATTTAGGTGATTTTAATACTCATAAGGGTAAGGAAATACTTACAGTAAAAGAAAATAATGGTGTAGGTACAATAGAATTAACTGGTGTAGCTGGGAAAGCAGAGATTGGAACAAACTCACTTCATACTGCTGCTACTGGTGTAAATGATACTACAGGGGTATCAGAAACATTTAAGCTAGTATTCCAAATAACAAAAAAATAGATTCTATATAAATATAGATAATAACAATAAATATTTAGTATAAATATAAATCCATAATAATATTATTATGGATTTAATTTATAATATGGAGATATAAAAATTATATAAAAAATAATTAATAAGGAGGATCTATTATGAAAAATAAAAAGATAAAAGTAGTAGTAAGTATAATATTATTAATTTTGATAGGTACTATAGGATTTATATATATAAAAAATGAATATAATAAAAAAATCAATGGAACAAGTATATCTGGATATGTACTTGGAAATGGAATAGCACCGGACCTTACACCAGAAGAAATACAGGCACTGCTTCAAAAGAAAGTAGATGCATCTAAAATAGCATTTAGTGTATATTCAGAGCCTATATTTAAAGGTAAAAAAGGTACTATAATGTTTGCTAATCCTAAATATAGTTCTCATAATATAGACTTAGAAGTTAAGGTTGGTAATAAAGTTATTATAAGAACAGGAAAAATATCTCCAGATCAATATATTGAAAATATAGAGCTTATTGGTAAACCATTAAAAAAAGGAAAACATAAAGGTATAGCAGTTGTAAAAGCATATAATAGAAAAACTGATGAGCTAATTGGACAAGTTAATATAGATATGGAGATTACATCTAAGTAGAAACAATTAATAATAAAGATTTTATTTATGTATGTAATAGAAACTTATTAATTATGAAAATATATAGAAGGTTGTTAAAGTTATATGAATAAGATTAAAAGTAATTTAAAAAAATGCTTAGCTTACGTAGCTTCACGAAGGTTATTAAAATATTCTTTAATTATAGTTTTATTTATATTACCTGTTGGTACAGCATTAATTAATAAATATTTTTATAATAAAGAAACGATAAAGCATGAATTAGTTGAATCTCCAAATAATAAAAATAATGATAATAAGGGTACTATTAAAACTGATGTGATAGCTGATCCAGAAACATCAATTTATACTTTAAATGATGGATATACTGATGCAGTAATTCCAGATAATTCAAATGAGGATAGTTTGAATAATAATATTAATAGCTCAAGTAGTGTAAGTATTAATATTGATAAATCATCATTAGTAGGTATAGATATAGATATATTAGAAGGAGATACATTCAATCCAAAAAAAGATTTAAAATTAAAAGCTACAGACAGAAATGGAATGGATATAAGTGAGAATATAATAATTCAAAAAAATACTGTAAATACTAAAGTTCCAGGCACATATGCTGTTGTGGCAAGTGTAAGGCTAAGCAATGGACAATTAAAAGAAAAAGAATTTGTGGTTACTGTAAAAGAAACACGACTAGATGTAGTATTAGAATCATTTAAACCTGTAAAAGATATTGCTCAAAAGGAAGAGAATATTGTATTTGATATAGATTTAAAGATATCTAAAAAACATATTAATCCAACAATGGCGATGATAAATGGAAAAGAATATGTTTTATATGATGGTGAAAAGAGTATATTTGATAATATATTAAATAAAAAAAGATATAAAGCAGTTATAAATTCAAATGATATTTCTGGAGTGCAAAAGTATAATCTAGAGCATATAAAAATGTCTAATGGTTCGTGGATAAGTTTGGGAGATAATGTTGCAACAGTAGAGGTTTTAAAAGAAGAAGCTACTATTAAAAACTTTGTATATGAGGAACAAAGTATAAATAAAATCCTTGAAGTTAAATTTAATTTAGATGATGTAGATAATACTGCATCTAATTTAAGGTTAGAATTATATAAAGATGAACAACTAATAGAGAGTAAACGTTTAAATAAAAAGTTAGACTATGTGGAACATTTAAATATAAATAGTAATGGTATATATAGTTTAAAGATACTAGCAGATATAAACTTAAATCAAAGTACGAAGAAAAATAATATTTTATATAATAAAGAAATATTTAGTACTAATATAAGTATATCAAATATTAATCAATCATCTTTAACAGGAGAAAATAAAGAAATTATACAAGGTGATAAATTTGACCCAATTCAAGACTTGTCTTTAAAAGCTACTGATTTTGATGGTGAAGATATAACTAATAAAATAGTAATTGAAGGAAAAGATATTGATACAAATATAGTAGGAAAATACAGTGTAAAAGCCTCTGTAGTGAATAAGTATGGTCAAAAGTATAATGAAGAATTTTATGTAAATGTAAATCCTATAGCTGAAGTTATAGAATTTAATCCTATAAAAAATGAGTTTAAAACAGATGAAAATATATTGTTTGAAATTACATTAAATATGAAAAACTATAATATAGAAGCTGACAAGGTTATAATAAATAATAAAAAAGTAAATCTTCTATCTAAAAATATAAAAAATAGTATAAGTAAAACAAAAACTTATATTATTGAATTAAATCCAGAAACATTAGAAGGAAATAAAGAATATGCTATTTCAAAAGTAATAATGAATGATGGAAAAGAATTTAATTTAGATATAATCAGAAATATAGAAGTTTTACCAGCAAATACAAATATAGATTCTAATAGTATGTTCAATTTATCTAAAAAATTACTTAATAGTAAAAAGGAAAGTAAGTTTGTATTAAAAAATAATAATACTAGAGACAAAATAAGTGGAAATGAAGGCGAAATTTTAAATCAAGAAGTAACTATTAATGGTAGTATAAACAAATCAGATGGAAGTGCTCCACAAGGTAAACTAGAAGTAGAGTTGCCGACATATATGGCGTTTTCAGTAGATCAAAATGGAGTTTTTACATCTGGAAGTTATACTATAAAAAATAAAAGCTCAGTAGGTATAAGTGTATCTTTAGCTAGTTTTAAAGAATCAAATCCTAGAGGAGGTATAAATATTAGATCAATAAATGATTCATTATCAGGGTTAGGTAGATCTGATATGCATATAGCTCTAGTTGGTGACAAAAACTATGCAGATTTAGGAGTACCGATATCAACTTCAAAGGAGTTGCTAGATATACAACCATTAGGTATAGGGATAGTACAATTACTTGGAGAAGCAGGTAAAGATAAAAATAAAGAGATTGATGAAAAAGGAGTAGCAGAAAACTTTAATTTAGTATTTAGTATAAAAAAGAAAAACTAATTTAAATATACATATATATTTAAAATAGGAAGTGAGAAAATGGATAAAAAGATTAGATATAATTCAGGTAAAATAAAAATAGTAATTGTATGCTTAATAGTTATAATATTAGCTACTATATTAATTGTTTTTAATAATAAAAAAAGTAATGTAAATGTTATGGGTGGAATTTTACAAGAAGGAATTATACCGGGATACAGCGAAGAAGAAATAAAAGAAATTTTACAAAGAAGAGCTGATGAATCATCTTTTTCTTTTGAGATAAATTCTAGACCAATATTTAAAGATGGAAAATCTGAAGGTAATCTTAGAATTGCAAATCCACCATATAATAAATATTCAATTAAAATTGAAATAAAATTAGATGATAATGGTAAGACAGTATTTAAATCAGGTGAAATATTACCAAACCATTATATTGAATATGCTAAACTAACTAAACGTTTGAAGGCTGGAGAGTATAATGCAACTGCAACTATAAATGCATATGATACAGAAAGTGGAGAATACAAAGGAACTAGTGCTGCAAAATTAATAATAAGGGTTGAAAGTTAATATAACTTAGAAAGGAATATTGAGGGAAAATATGTTTATGAGGAAAATTAAATTTAAAATTTTAATACTGTTAATGTGTTTTATTAGTATAAATCAATATTCATTAAATGTATTTGCAGATACGCCTAGTGATGATATACCAAGTGTTAATACACCGAGCACAGAAAATACAAATTCTCCAACTAATAAAAATAATAGCTCTACAGTGCTAGATGGTGAAATTGGTGAATGGGATCCTACACTTGATGATAATCCTGATTTTAATAATCCAGAGTTAGATGAAATAGATGGACATATACCAACTGAAAATGAATATTATACAATATCAGTTACAGTTCCATTAAATATGGAATTTATGGTTTTACCAAATTCTCAATCGGCATTTGGAAATTTTTATTCTCCAGTATATACTATAAAAAATAATGGTAGTAAAAAAATATCTGTAAATTTATCTTCATTTGAAAGACAGAATAACATAGCAAGTAGCAATGATACTACTCCTCTTTACGTTGAACAAATAAATCCTACTGATAATAAAACACAAATGGAACTTAGAATGTGTGCAATAGAAGATTTGAATGATGGACGAATAAATAAGGAAATAGATTTAACAAAATTATCTACATTATCACCACAAGATAAAGAACTATACGTATTAAATTCAAATCAAGAAAAAGGTATTAAATTTGCAGCTGATGATTGGGAATTACCACAATTTGCATCAAATAAAGAAAATGCAATGTCTAATTTTACGTCTAGCTTTGTATTTTCAATAAAGAATTAAAGTACAAAAATATAAAAACTGCCTAGAATTAAATGAATAGGCAGTTTTTTATGTTTTATATACAATTTGCAAATAATATATGTAAATAAAATCTGAAAGTAAAAGGAGACATATAATAAAGTGAAACTTAAAGAAATATTAAAAAAATACTGGATACTATTATTAATAGTTATACTTGCAATTGGTGGATTAGGCACATTTTTTGTAATAAAAAATAATAAAAAAGAAAATAAAATAGAACCAATAGTAAAAGAACTACCACTAAGAATAGATAAAATACCTCTAACATTTAACATAGTAAACAACGGCGCTGAACAAACATTAGAAGTAAATTACACTAACAATTCAAAAGAAACAATAACAAGACTAATGTTAGATATACAACTAAAAGACACACAAGAAACTATACAACTAAGTAGCAACGAAGCAATACAACCTGGACAAACTTCAACACTTTACGCAGCTAAAGCACCAGCAAGTGGAAATGTAGATGATATTGAAGTATTAAAATATAAAATATCATTATTAAGTGGAGTATACATGGAATATGATACAAAACTAAAACAATATAATTGGTCATAAATTTATCTATAAAAATACACTGTCAAAAATATCGACAGTGTATTTTTATAGTCATTATAACTTATTAATATTCAAGCAAAACTAAGCGTTACCAAAGACAGATTTAGCGTTACCGAAGCGGAATTTATGGTAACGCTAATTTTAAAAAAGGTGTTACCATAAATTTTTGGTAACACCTTCGGTAACACCCTTTGGTAACGGGTTAAATGTGTAAATTTCAATATGTTAAGATAGGTGTTACCGAAGTAGTCAAAAACCTTAATAGATTATCTAAATAGAGAAAAATAAGAAAAATTACCCTCTATTTAGATAAAAGTTTATAGCTTTGGACTCTTGGTAACGGTAAATAAATATATAGATTTTTTAAATACACAATATCAGCTTTATTTATTTAAATATACACATTATAATAAATAAAAACATATTTTACGTGGTTATGAATTTGTAGCAAAATGGTATTTATTAAAAATCATAAAAGAATATGTACTTATTTACTTTATTAATTAAGGAGATTGTGTTATGAAAATTTTAAAGAATATAATCAATGTAGTTTTGATTTTAATTATAGATATATGTGTATATAAGGTATATATAAAAAGTACAGAATACAAAAAAGCAGACAAATCTTATGAACAAATTAGAATAGAAAAACAAGAAGAGAGTTTGTATGACAAATACGAAGACTATAGAGGTTGGATTAAAATAAATAATACAAATATAGATTATTCTATTGTTCAAGGAAAAGATAACTCATTTTATTTAGACAAGGATATTAATAAAAATTATTTATCATCAGGATCTATATTTATGAACTATTTAAATAACGGATTTAACGATGAAAATACAGTTTTATTTGGTCATCATATGAGAAATAAAACTATGTTTGCGCAATTAAAGAAGTATAAAGAAAAAGAATTTTTCTATGGAGATAATGATATAGTAATAGAAGTTGAAAATGATAAAGTTTTAAAATATAAAGTTTTCTCAGCATATGTTACAGATTCTAAAGATAATTATATTAAAACTAACTTTGATGATAAAGATCAATACAAAGAATTTTTAGAAGATATAAAAAATAAGTCACAGTATAAATCAGATATAGATGTAAATGAAAATGATAAAATTATAACTTTATCCACTTGTTCTTATGAATTTAATGATGCAAGAATGGTTGTACATGGTAAACTTTTAAAATAATTATAAATATTATTTAAGAATATATTTAATATTTCTGATATATATAAACTTGAAATATATTAAAATAGATTAAATTTAATTTTTAAATTAAAAATTACAAAAGTAATATTATATTTTAAAGTCTGATTCAAAATGTAGATATTAAAGTACATTTTGAATCAGACTTTTATTATAATGTAAGATATATTAAGAAACTTCAATAGAAAATATTAACTAATATAAATTGAGGGTTTTGATGGCATTGTAGATATGTAGCTAAAGAAAGTGATTAATAAAATTTAATAGTAGTAGGAGGCATTAGCTAATATGATAAGAAAATTAGAAGATAAAGATATAGATAAAGTTATGAATATATGGTTAGAAAGCACTATAAAAGCTCATGATTTTATATCGAAAGAATATTGGGAATCTAACTATGACACTGTAAAAGAAGTCTATATACCCATAGCAGATAGTTTTATTTATGAAGAAAAAGGGATTATTAAGGGGTTTATATCAGTAATAGACAAAGAATTTATAGGAGCTTTGTTTGTAGATAATAATTATCAAGGACTTGGTATTGGAAGTAAATTAATTGGATATGTAGATAGTATATATGATGAATTAACATTAACTGTATATAAAGAGAATAGTAGAGCTGTTAATTTTTATAAAAGTATAGGATTTAATATACTTGATGAACAAATTAATGATGATACAGGTAGTATAGAATATTATATGAAAAAATAAATTCTTTCAATATAATGATAAAAAGTTAATATTTATAAATATAAAAAAGAATAATTTATATACGATTATTCTTTTTTTACGTACAAGGAAATTATGATATGAAATTTTTTTTGATAACTTATAAATATAAATAATATCAATAACTCCAGAAACGTAAAAAAAGACATTTTGAAATGATTCGCCCACGCAGTGGTTCAAGCAACGGATGTGACCGAAGCTGTAGCGAGTGTCATATCATTGGCGACATGAAGTGTTTCGCCGACACATCGCTCAAGCATAGCGAATTTTTTATTTAAATTTTATCTAATTATATTACATTTTAACAGTTTTATTATATATTGGTAGAATTATTCTGTTTAAACTATCAAAATAAAGTATATTAATTATAATAGAAATGATTATATAAAACAACTATACAAGGGAAGGCATATATGGAAGAATCAAGAATTATAAAAATGATAAATAATAATCCTAGTATTATATCAACAATAAATAATCCAACAGATGAAATGAAACTATTAGCATTAAGAAAAGATGGATTAACTTTAGAATATATAGAAAACCCAACATTAGAAATGCAAGAGTTAGCATTAGAAAATAATATTAGAGCTATTAGATATATAGAAAATCCAAGTGAAGAAATGATGATAAAAGCTGTTAATATGGGATGGAGTATTTTAGAATATATAAAAAATCCAACTGATAAAGTAATAAGACTAGCTATAGAACAAGCTGGATGGGCTATAAAACATGCAAAAAATCCAAGTGAAGAATTACAATTATTAGCAGTTAGAAAAAATTACGATTCAATAAAATTTATAAAAGAACCTTATGAAAGTGTACAAAAAGAAGCAGTAAAAATAAGTTATGATGCATTAAGATATATTAAA
>OCIU01000302.1_pt1 | contig 49301 bp, 38 predicted proteins | sample 1538471 | NCBI WGS metagenome assembly OCIU01 (sample SAMN04571693, study PRJEB22368) | human gut metagenome | biome: human gut; material: stool | host: Homo sapiens | place: Luxembourg | collected 2012-06-01 | reverse complement strand
ATATTTCTTATAATCCTCTTTTTCTTAACAATATAAATAAATTAAATAAAAAAATCACCTAATACTGTATATTAAGTGATTTTTTTCATTTAATTTATTTTATTATATCTTTTATAACTCTGTAGAAATTTTTATAACATATTTTCTCTATATCTTCTTTAGAATAACCTCTCTTTTCCAATACACTTATTATATTTTTAGCTTTTGTAGTATCTTCAAGGCCTCTAACTCCATACGTATAGGTATTTGCATAATGCTTTAATGTATCTGCATTTAAATATTCAGCAAAGTCAAATCCTAAACCTATATGATCAATTCCCATTACCTCTACCATATGATCTATATGATCTACTAAATGTTCTACTGTTCGTTTTTCTAAATCTGAGCTTACAAACTCTTCATATGAATTTACTCCTACTACACCATTTCGTATAGCAATTTCCCTTAACTGATCATCTGTAAGATTTCTAGGAACATCACAAAGACTTCTACAATTTGAGTGTGATGCTATAAATGGTTTTGTTGCTACTTTACATATATCCCAAAAAGTTTTTTCATTGGTATGAGATACGTCCAATATTATACCTAATTTTTCCATTTTCTTAATAAGTTTAGCTCCATCTTCAGTTAAACCTCTATCAATATTTCCCTTTGCTCCTGTTGCTAATTTATTTTCCTCATTCCAAGTAAGACTTGCATGTCTAACACCAAATGAATATAGTTTTTCTATATCATCTATATTGTCCTCTATCGCTTGTAAACCTTCCATGCCTATTAATATAGCTATTTTATTACTTTTCTTAGCTATATCAAAATCTTCACTTTTCTTAACTATATGCACTATATCATCGCAATCCTTTATTTCTTCTTTTATTTTACTTAATATTTGTGTAGTTCTATATTTAGGATTTTTATCATAAGGTGGATCTACCCAAACAACAAATATACCTCCATTTATATCTGACTCTTTAAATTTATTTAAGTGATAATTCCTCATAATATCTCGTTCTCCCTCTAGCCTTTTTCTAGCTACATGAGTCCATATATCACAATGAGCATCAAATATCATATAATCTCTCCTTTTTTGCATTGTTGATTTAAATTATATACCATTAATATTATTTTAGCTATTATACATTTAAATAAATTAATTTTTTAATCTTTTAGAAACTAGTATATTAAAGTTACATATAATGTTATAATACCATTGCTATCATTTAAATGGAGGTTTTTTATGAATATTAATAAATTACTTAAGTTTTCTTCAGATGCCGGAAAGTTAATGTTACAAAGCGGTGGAGAAACTTATCGAGTTGAAGAAACTGTATCTAGAATATGCCAATCTTTTGATGTTGATGAAGTTGAGGTATTTGCTTCCCCAACTGCGGTTATGATTTCTATATCATTTAATGGAGAAATTCATTCTATCGTAAAAAGGATAAATTCTAGGGGAATAGACTTAAATATGGTACATAATATAAATTCTTTATCTAGAGAAATATATCAACATAGACCTAGTATTGATGTTTGTGAAGAGAAATTAAAAGATATATGCAGATCTAATTCTTACTCTTTAATCAAAAATTTATTTTTCGCTGGAGTTTCTACTTCCACATTTACAATACTATTTAATGGTGGGATTAGAGAGTTTTTATGCGCATTTTTCATAGGAGTTTTAACTAAATTAGTATCTACAAACCTAGAAAAATCTAACTTAAATGATTTTTTTATAAACATAATTTGTGGTGGCCTTGTAGCTATTTCTTCCATAGTATGTCTGCATTTTGGGATAATCAAAGATTTAGATAAGTTAATAGCTGGAAGTATAATGCTATTAGTTCCAGGCCTTGCACTTACAAATTCTATTAGAGATTTATTAGAGGGTCAACTAGTGTCTGGTCTCACTAGAGCTGCTGAAGCATTTTTTGTAGGTCTATCCGCAGCTATTGGAACTGGTTCTATCCTCCATATTTATTTAAGATTAGGAGGTTTTTAATATGATAATTGAAGTAATTGCAGCATTTTTTGTTGCATATTCTTTTGGAATATTATTTAACATAAAAGGAAAATACTTAATAATTGCTGGCGGCGGTGGAGCTATTGGATGGTTTTTATATAAATTCTGTATGCAAATTGGTATTGCAGAAACTTCATCTCTTTTTATAGCATCTATCGGCTTTAGTATATATTGTGAGACTTGCGCTCGTTTATATAAAACACCTTCTACAATATTAAGTGTTTGCTGTTTAATACCTTTAGTTCCTGGTTATGGAGTTTATAATACTTTATATTCTTTCTTAAAAAAAGATTATATACAGGCTTTAGCTTATGGTTTTACTACTATATCTAATGCTTGCGCGCTAGCCTTAGGTGTAATATTTATATCTACACTTTATAGAAATCATACTTTAAATAAAATAAAAAAGTTAAAAAACATAAAAAGTTAAATAAAATATAAAAAACTCTAGCAATCACTAGAGTTTTTTATATTTTAAAACACGTACTTATTTAGTATGTATTTTAAGTTGATAAGAAATATATAATGTTTGTGGGAGTAAAACATTTCTAATGTTATTATTTACCTTTATCAGAAATATTATACACATTTTTATAAAATTCTTAATTATATGATTTTATTACAGAATTTATTTCTATAAATCTATATGCTTCTAAAATAAACTTCTTTTTTATTTTAAATAATGTGCATTTATTTTTAGCTAAACAACTCTTTTAACTTTTATTTAACTATATCTTTAAATTCACAATTTATTAGCTCCTGTAAATCAGTAGGTGCTAACTCAACTTGATATCCAATCTTCCCCGCACTAACTATAAGAGTACTAAGATCTATCGCACTTTCATTTACAAAAGTCTTATATATCTTTTTCATGCCTATAGGGGAACATCCACCTCTTATGTATCCAGTAAATTTATTTATATCATTCACATTAATCATTGCTACATTTTTCTCATTAGCTACTTTAGCAGCTTTTTTTAAATCTAGATTTTCATTTACAGGTATAACATAAACATAAATATTTTTACTAGAACCTTGAGCTACTAAAGTTTTATATACTTCACTCACATCTCTTCCTATTTGATGTGCAACTTCTACACCATCAATATGTTCACCTTTTTTTGTTTCATAAGATAATATCTTATATTCTATTTTATTAGAATCTAATATTCTCATTGCATTAGTCTTTACTTTTGACATACTCTAACCCTCTTACTATCATTTTAATTATTAATCTTATTTATAATTCGTTCTATTTTAAATATAAAAAGTCCTCTATTTAAATTTTTAAATAAGGACTTTTTATAAATAACTATAATTTAAATCATTATAAAATACTTAGTTTCATATAAAGTATTTTTTATATCTCTCTTGTATAAGTCTTTAACCACTGCTTCTCTTCTTCATTTAGATATGGTGAAATCTTATCATATACTTGTTTATGGTAATTATTTAAATAAACTTTTTCATCTTTTAATATAAGACTTTCATCTATAGCATCTAAGTCAATTGGTGCAAATGTAATTACTTCAAAATCCATAAATTGACCATATTCATTTTTTTCTGCTTTTCTAACTACTATTTCATTTTCTATTCTAATTCCATGAGAATTTTCTACATATACTCCTGGCTCATTAGTTGTAACCATACCTTCCTCTAATATACAACTATCATCTATATCTTCTCTTACCTTCCATCTAAATCCATTAGGACCTTCATGTACATTTAACACAAATCCGATTCCGTGACCTGTACCACATTTATAATCTACTCCTTCTTCCCATAATGGCCCTCTAGCAAGAATATCTAAATTATAACCTCTACATCCATATAAGAATTTAGCTTTTGAAAGTCTAATCATACCTCTCACAACATTTGTAAAGTCTTTTCTAACATTTTCAGGTATAGGTCCTAATGCTATAGTCCTTGTTATATCAGTTGTTCCATCAAAATATTGCCCGCCTGAATCTACTAAGAATAAATCTCTTGGCTCTAATTTATAATTACTTTCTTCTGTAGCACTATAATGCATCATAGCTGCATGATCTTTATACGCTGCTATAGTTGAAAAACTTGGCTCTATAAATTTATCTTGTTCTCTTCTAAACCCTTCTAATTTTTGTGTTGCACTAATTTCTGTTATTTCTATTTTTCCTATATTATTTTTTAACCAGTACATAAACTTAGTAAATGCTACTCCATCTTTTATATGACTATTTCTTATATTTTTTAATTCTATTTCATTTTTTATTGATTTAAATAATATAGATGGATTTCTTTCTTCTATTTTTTGAACATTAGATGGTATATTATTGTATATTGCATAATTTACTTTTGATGTATCTATTAAAACAACTTCATTCTCATCTATATTCTTTATAAATTCATATACTTCTTCATATCCTTTTATCTGAACATTTTCTTTACTTAATTCTGCTCTAATATCTTCACCTATCTTATTTTTATCAATAAATAAATAAACACTATCAATAGTTATAACTGCATATGATAATACTACAGGATTTGATTTTACATCTCTACCTCTTATATTAAATAGCCATGCTATATCATCTAAAGATGCTAAAATATGAGTAGTAGCTTTTTTCTCTTTCATTACCGCTCTTATTCTAGATAACTTATCACTAAAACTTTCACCGCTATACTCAGTACCTAATAAAAATGCTTTTTCTGTAGGTAGTGAGCATCTATCTTCCCATATATCATTAACTAGGTCATATTTATATTCTATATTTATACCTTTGAAAGCTAATTTATTTGCAAGGCTTTGTCCTTCTTTTACAGACATTACTCTTCCATCAAATCCAAGAGTAGAGTTTTTAGGTAATTTTTCTAATAAATATTCTTCTATAGTAGGTACGCCCTCTTCTCCCATTTTAAATAGCTTTATACCACTATCTTTTAACTCATTCTCTGCTTGTATAAAATATCTTCCATCAGTCCAAAGCCCAGCTTCGTCCATAGATATTATTAAAGTCCCTGCTGACCCTGTAAAACCTGACATAAATTCTCTAGACTTAAAATAATCACCTACATATTCACTTTGATGATAATCTGATGATGGAACTATATATGCATATATATTTTTTTCTTTCATTAAATCTCTTATATTCTCTATTCTTTGTTTTATCATAATATATGTACTCCTTTTCATAGTATTTTTATTTTATCTATGTATATTTATATAGAAAATTAAAAATCTAAATTTATATATTTTATACCTGTATAAATTTCTTTTTTCTCTTAAAGTGTACTTCATTTACTTATTTTCACAGTATTAGAGTTAAATCATTTTTCTATTATTATATTTTAAATCTATCTCCTTATAATTATATTAACACTTTGTCTTATTCCTTTCCTTAAAATCCGAAAATATATTTTTTACATTCATCATAAAATTTTATTAATTCATAATATTTATATTCAAGTTATACTACTATATTATTTTCTATAATTCTATAATCTATTAATATATCTCCTTAAAATATATAAATAAAAAATTCACTTCCCTCATTTCGCCAACGATATATCCTTGCTACCGCTACGGATACATCCGTTGCTCAAAAATGTCATTTTTTACGTTTATAAAGTTATTGATATTACTTATATTCATAGGTTATCCTCAAATATACTTATGATATCATTTCCTTATACGTAAAAAAGAATGAGGCATTAAACCTCATTCTTTTATTATCTATATAAATGGATTATAAAATCTTGATCCATTTACTTTAACCATTGCTATAGATATAGCTACTATTATTAGCAGTATAACTATAAATATATAATCTATTTTCCCAAATTTTCTACTATTATACCAAGTACGCTTTTTATTGTTTCCAAAAGCTCTAAGCTCCATTGCTAAGCTAATTTTATCTATTCTTTCTAAACTAGAAAATATTAGTGGCATAAGTATTGCAGCAGAATTTTTTATTCTCTTTGATAATTTTTCTTTACTTGATAAATCTATACCTCTTGCTTGTTGAGCAAATGATATATCTTTATAATCTCTTTGAACATCTGGTATATATCTAAGTGCAATTGATACTGTATATGCTACTTTATAACTTACACCTATCTTATTTAAAGATGCTGCAAACTCACTAGGGTCTGTTGTAAGTATAAATAAAAGCGCCATCGGTATTGTTGCAAAGTATTTTAATATTACATTTAGTTCATAAAATAATTGCTCTTTTGTCACTGTATAAGGACCTATCAAATGAAATAAGTCTGTTCTACTTCCATATATCTCTACTCCTTGATATGGCGAGAACACAAATATCAATAATGCATTTAATAATAAGAAAAATAATATAAAATAAAGTATAAAAGATACATCTTTAAACTTTATTTTAGATATTTTAAAGACTATTATTCCTGCTATAAATAATCCAATTAAAACTCTTGTATCATATGTTATCATAGCTGCTATTGTCCAAAGTAAAAAGCATATTAACTTTGTAGCACCTGTTAACTTATGAATAGGCGAGTTTTTCTTTATATATGACAACATTTCTGTATTCATATTTATCTCACTCTCCTATCATAATCTATAAATTTATTTACAAACTTAGTTGTATCTTCTATATCACATTTTAAAGCTAATTGATGAAGTGAAGTTTCTTTTAAATTAGCTTTTTCTATAATCTCTTTATTCGTTAGTATATACGCTGGAATATTATCTGCTATTTTTTCTCCTTCAGATAAAACTATCACCTTATTTGTGTATTCTAGCATCAAATGCATATCATGAGTAACCATTAATATAGTCACACCTTTTTTGTTTAAATCTACTAAAAACTCCATTATTTCAGTATAGTGCTTAAAATCTTGTCCGGCTGTAGGCTCATCAAGTATTATCATATCTGGATTTAAAACTAATATAGAAGCTATTGTTACTCTTTTCTTTTGACCAAAACTAAGTGCTGATATCGGCCAATTTCTATATCCGTATAAACCACATATTCTTAATGTTTCTTCTACTCTTTCCTTTATTTCAGAATCAGATAAACCTCTTATCTTAAGACCAAATGCAACTTCATCATATACCATAGTTTTAGATATCATTTGGTTAGGATTTTGCATAACAAATCCAATTTTTTCTGAACGCTCTTTTATAGTATAATCTACCATATCTTTTCCATCAAACAATATTCTCCCACTAGTAGGTTTATAAAATCCACAAACTAACTTAGATATAGTAGATTTTCCCGCACCATTTCTTCCTACTATAGCTGCCATATCCCCTTTATTTATTTTGAAGGATACATTTTTTAATATTTGCTTTTCGTTATTATATGAAAAGCAAATATTATCTAATTCTAATATTGGATTTTGATTTTCATCACTTTCATAGACTTCTATATTTTCATACCAGTCTTTTAATTTTTCTTTATACTCCCCAAGTTCTAGAGTTTCTATATTCTTTAATTTTAATGTATCATTTATTTCACAATCAGCATATCTTAAAGCTGTTAAATATAAAGGCTCTCTAATACCCACTTTTCTTAAAATGTCCTTACGTATTATTTCATCTATAGTTGTATCAGCTATTATTTCTCCTTTATCCATTACTATTACTCTATCTACATCACAATGTAGTACATCTTCTAATCTATGTTCTATAATGATTGCCGTTTTGTTATTTTGCTTTTGCATCTTGTCTATTAACTCTATAGCACTTTCACCTGTAGCTGGATCTAAACTAGCTAAAGGTTCATCAAATAAAAGTATCTTTACGTCATCTACAGTAACCCCTGCTAAAGTTACTCTTTGTTTCTGACCTCCAGATAATTTATATGGTGATGAATATAATTCCTTCTTTATATCCACCAATTCTGCTGACTTATCTACTCTATCTATCATTTCATCCTGACTTATACAGTAGTTTTCTAATTTAAATGCTATATCTTCTCCAACTGTAAGACCTATAAATTGACTATCTGGATCTTGAAGAACTGTTCCCACTATCTTAGATAATTCAAATATGTTCATTTTTGTAGCATCATTACCATTTATATTTAACTGCCCCGTTACAATTCCATCATAGAAAAATGGTACAAGTCCATTTATACAATGAGCTAAAGTACTTTTTCCTGATCCAGACGGACCTACTATAAGCACTTTTTCACCTTCATATATACTTAAGTTTATATTCTTTACTGTAGGCTCAGCTTGTACTCTATATTGAAAGCTAAAATCTTTAAATTCTATAATCTTTTTTTTCATGATTTCTCCTTTCTTCCTATTCTTCTACTCTTAAGCTACCAGTTTTTATCTTAGTTTTAGAGTAAGTTGATAATAATAAAGTACCTAATATTCCTATTGTAATCATATTAGAAATACCGCCTATAGCACCTTGAAGATAAACCTTTTTAGCAGGATCCATATATATTACTATATCTAAAGTAGGTGCTACAATAAACCAAGCAACTACATTTGCTATAATTTGAGTGATATTAAATAAAATTGCCTGTTTAATTCCGAAGTCTCCATCATTTACTCTTACTTTTTTCCATACTAATCCGATAATAAGACCTACTATTGCTGATGATATTACCCAACTGAACCATGGCATTCCATAAAATACTAAATCCTTAAGTCCATGTCCTATAAGTCCTATCAAAAATCCTGCTGCAGGACCATATAATATTGCCATTAATGCTAAATATGCATACGCTGTTTCTATATTAGTATTAGGTATCCCACTCGGTATAGATCCAAATCTTCCTAGTATCATGAATACAGCTGCTCCAATTCCGATTGCAACTATAGTTCTTATTGAAAATTTGTTTTTATTTTTCATTCTTATACCTCTCTATTTTAGATGTATATTTCTACATTTTTTTAAATTTAACACAAATTTTAGTATACTGTGAAACGCGAAAATTGTCAATAAAAGCAAGCTATACAATAAAAGGATATGAGGTTTACTCATATCCTTTTATTATTTATATTATCTTCTTTTTCTTTTCGGTTTACTCGTATTTTTAGAGTTTCTTTCATTAGTATTTTTACCTTTTGAAGAACCACCTTTTGAGTTGTTTCTTTGTTTATGGTTTTTATTATCAGTCTTTTTATTTCCTTTTTTATTCGAATTAGCTCTGTTTAAATAACCTCTTGCTTCTCTTGGCTTTATTAAACATCTTGGAGCCATACCTATTAAATCTTCTCTACCTGCTTCAACTAATGCTTGATGAACTAATTCATAGTTTCTCGGAGCACTATATTGTAATAATGCTCTTTGCATTGCCTTTTCATGCTTTGATTTTGGCACGTATACAGGCTTCATAGTTAATGGATCAAGCCCTGTATAGAACATTGTAGTAGATAGTGTACCTGGTGTTGGATAAAAATCTTGAACTTGTTCTGGTTGATATTTTATATCTCTTAAATATTCAGCAAGTTCTATTGCACTGTTAAGTGTAGAACCTGGATGAGAAGACATTAAGTAAGGTATAATATATTGCTTTTTACCTACTTTTTCAGTAATATCAAAGAACTTTTGTCTGAATCTATCATATGTGTTTCCTGCTGGTTTTTGCATATATTGTAAAACTTCTTCTGCAATATGTTCTGGTGCAACTTTTAGCTGACCACTAACATGGTGTTCAATTAATTCTCTCATGAACTTATTGTCTTTATCTGCCATAACATAGTCATATCTTATTCCTGAACGCACAAATACTTTCTTAACTTTAGGTAAACTTCTTACTTTTCTAAGAAGCTGTACAAAGTCAGTATGATCAACATTTAAGTTTTTACATGGTTCCGGATGAAGACATTGTCTATGTTTACATGCACCTTTAGTTATTTGTTTTTTACATGCTTCATGTCTAAAGTTTGCAGTAGGGCCTCCAACATCATGTATATATCCTTTAAAGTCTGGAAGTTCTGTTATATATTTAGCTTCTTCTAGTATAGATTCATGACTTCTACTTTGTACAGCTCTACCTTGATGGAATGTTATTGCACAGAATGAGCAACTACCAAAGCATCCTCTAGAACTTACTATCCCAAATTTAACTTCTTCTATAGCAGGTATTCCTCCCATAGCTTTATATATAGGATGATAATCCTTAGCATATGGTAATGCATAAACAGCATCTAACTCTTCTCTATTTAATGGTACCTCTGGTTTATTTTGAACTAAATACTTATCACCATGTTTTTGTATTATAGCTTTTCCTCTATATGGATCTTGTTCATCATATTGAATTTTAAAAGCTTTTGCATAAGCTTCTTTGCTTTCACATATTTCTTTATATGATGGTATTTCTACATAATCATCATATATTTCTTCTTTAGTATCAGCAACGTAGCAAGTTCCATTTATATGTCTTATATATTTAGGTTCAAATCCATCATTTAGTGCATTTGCAACTTCTACTATTTGTTTTTCACTCATTCCGTAAACTAGTAAGTCTGCTCCACTATCTATTAATATAGATTTTCTAACTCTATCACTCCAATAATCATAATGAGCAAATCTTCTTAAACTTGCTTCAATACCACCTATTACTATATTTGCATCTTTATATGCTTCTCTTATTTTATTACAGTAAACTATAACAGCTCTATCCGGTCTACATCCCATTTTTCCGCCTGGCGAATACATATCTTTATCTCTATGTTTTTTACTTACTGAGTAATGGTTTACCATAGAGTCCATATTTCCTGAGTTTACTAAGAATCCAAGTCTTGGTCTTCCTAATTTCATAAAATCGTCTGTAGTTTTCCAGTCAGGTTGAGCTATTATACCTACTTTATATCCAGCATTTTCTAATACTCTAGATATTATTGCAGTTCCAAAACTGTGATGGTCAACATATGCATCTCCTGTAACTAGTACAAAATCAAGTTGCTCCCATCCTCTATCTATCATATCTTGCTTGCATATTGGTAAAAATTTATTTTCCATTATATCACCTGCTTATTTTATACTTTTATTGTATATATCCATTATTTTGTCTTATAAACTATAATTATATCATTAAAAGTCAATTCTTTTAATGGTAATTTAATAAATATTATAGCAATAATTAGAAAATTTCACTTCACATAAACTAATAGAATTTTTATATAAACCTATATCTAAATTTTAAACCTCTTGCTTCTCCTACATTATTAACAGAAATAAATCTCTCTATATCAATCATTTTGGTTAAATACTTTAATATAACAAAATTTACTTATCTTAAAATACATTATATTATTTTGTTAATATAATTATAAAAAAATCTCCATCATTACATTTGATTATCTTTTAATCACTGTAATAATGGAGATTTTTTATCATCATATATAAATTATTTTTTATTTTATATTTAAAAATTCTAATATTTTATTTTCATCATAATTTATAACTAATTCCTTAGGAAAATCATTATCTTCTATTATTTTTTCTGCATATTCAAAGTTACCTACATCATAACATATATGTGCATCACTACCCATTATTATATTAACCCCATACTCTTTACAATATTTAAGTAGTACTTTAACATTATCCCAAGCACCTTCTCTAAAAGTATTTGGCTTTAAAGATGAATTATTAACTTCAAAAGCAATATTTTTTTCTTTAGCTGCTTTTACTACCTTTTCATAGTCCACTGGGTATCTACTATCATCTAAATGAGCTACTATTTTAACTTTTTCATGGTCCATAGCCTTGATTACAGCATTTGTATTTTCTTCTTTAGTTCCTGCTGTAATACAAGGTGGATGTAAACTAACTAACATATAATTCATATGAACTACCATATCAGGCGTTACATCTATATTACCATCATAGTCTAATATATTTGCTTCAATTCCTTGAATAACTCTTACTCCGTCAATTTCTTTAGGTATAACATGAACATTTTGGAAATAATAAGCATGAGGAGATGCTGGCATATTAGGCGCATGTTCAGATAAACCTATATATTTAAGACCCGCTAACTTTGCAGCTTCTACATTCTCTTTAATAGTACTATATGCATGCCCACTAACAAGTGTATGCGTGTGTAAATCAATTAAAGCTTTCATATAACTGTCCTTTCTCTATAAATTAAGTACAAGATACATATTAAACATACTTTGTACTTATTATATTATTTTTGTAAATTTTTAAACTTATCTTTAAATAATTCTCCTAAACTACCTAAAGAATCTTCTGTTTCTAAGTATTCAGAATAATCTTCTTCAGGCTCTCTATTCGCTTCTTTTATAGATAAAACCATTCTTCTATTCTTAGGCTTAAACTCTATTACCATTGCATTAACTGTGTCACCTATATTAACTACACTGCTAACTTTTATAACTCTTTCTTCACTTAATTCAGATATAGGTAAGAATGCATCTACACCTTCTCTTATTTTAACTATTGCACCTTTTTCTATTATTCTAACAACTTCTCCACTTACTATATCGTCTAACTGAACATCTTGCTTTATTAGTTCCCAAGGATCATTGTTTATATCTTTTAAAGCCAATGCAAACTTTTTATTTTCTTTATCTATATCAAGTACATAAACTTGAACTTCTTGTCCTTCTGATAACATATCTTCTACAGATTCTACTTTTTCCCAAGATAAGTTATTTAAGTGAAGTAATCCTTCTATACCTCCGATATCAACAAAAGCTCCATAAGGCATTAATTTTGTAACCTTACCTTCTCTTTTTTGACCAACTTCTAAAGAATTAAATAATTCTTCTTTTTCTGCCTTTACCTTTGCTATATGAGCTTCCTTTTCAGCTTTTATTCTAGCTCTTTCAGCCTCTTTTTCAGCTTTTATTCTAGCTCTTCTTTCTTCTCTTTCTTTATCTAAACGTTCTTGTAATACTTCTCTATGTGTTGCAACTATTCTATTTTTCTTTGCATCTAATTCTTTTATGTATACTTCTAAATTTTTACCTACGTAATCATCTGTCTTCTCAACAAATTTAGTATCTAATTGAGATATAGGTATGAATAAAGTTTGTGTGTTGTGCTTAGCAAAAACTCCTCTTTCTATAGCTTTTTCTACTTGAACAGTTAATATTCTATGCTCATTAAAAGCTTTTTCTAAATCTGAGTAATCAGCTTTTTCATCTAATTGTAATTTTGATAAGTTTATTATTCCATCTTTTTGGTAAACTCTAGTTATAACAGCAGTTATTTCATCCCCTACTTTATATACATCACTAGCATATTTTCCTTTAGGTAAGTTTAATTCTTCATTTTTTATTACTCCATCAAATCCGTAGTTTAATTCTACAACTACTTCATCGTTAGTTATTTTAGATATTTTACCTGTTATAGTTTGACCAGCTTTAACTTGATTAAATTCTTGTTCTTGCTGTTCTAATAATTCTTGCATAGTTAAATTATTCGTCATAATTTATTAGTCCTTTCTTATTAATTCTTTTATGAATATTATACCATTATTATTTTATATTTTTTAACCTTTATCAAAATATTTTCAATTATAATATCACTTTAACTTCATCTTTAATTTCTATAGTATCACTAGTTACATTACAATCATATGCTAATATGTTAACACCATTACTTTTAGCATTTCTAAGTGCATCCCCTAACTCTTTGTGCATTTTATCATTAGGTGTAAAATATTTAACATCACTCATTTGCACTACAAAAATTATATATGATAAATATCCATCTTTTGAAGCTTTAATTAACTCATTAATATGTTTTACGCCTCTTTCAGTTTTTGCATCAGGAAACATAACTATATCATTTTCTTCTAGAGTAACACCCTTTACTTCTATAAAAACTTTCTTATTCTCCGTTTCTAGGTATATATCAAATCTAGAATTTTCATATGTTTTTTCTGGTTTTATATGTATAATTTCCTCATCAAGTCCTGGCAATACTATCTTATTATTTATTAACCCTTCATATACAACTTTATTTGGTACTTGTGAATCCATATTAATCAATCTGTCATTCTTTTGAACAGATATTAAAGAGTACTTTGTCTTTCTATTTGGATTATCACTTTCTTCTAGGTACACTACGCAATTAGGTATTAATAACTCTTTACATTTTCCAGTGTTTTTAACATGTACTTTTTCTATATTATTATCTATTTCGCAATAAGATATAAATCTATTTGGTCTTTCTAAAAATTTTCCTTTAACAATATTTTTATATTTCATTTCCTTCTCCTTATAAAAATTCACTGAGCTTAAGCTATGTCTTATAAAAACACATCCTAATCTCCTTATACGTAAAAAACTCTTATGTATATTATATATCCATAAGAGTTTTTTCATTAACCTAATTTATACTTGGTTTTTCATTTTCAACAAATTTATTTTCATTTTTATCCATTACATTTAGTGTTTTCTTATAAAATACTGTAAAGCATATAGACGTAATTAATACTGCTGTAACATCTGCAACTGGTTCAGCTAAAAGTACTGCAAATAATTTCTCTTCCATTATAATAGGTAATATAAATATTAGTGGTACTAATAATATTATTTTTCTAAGTAATGCTAAAAATAAAGATATTTTTGCTTGACCTAGTGCCAAGAAGGTACTTTGACATGCAGCTTGTATTCCAAAAATAAAAATTCCTGCAAAATAAATTTTTATTGACCATGACGTTATTTCTAATAATGATGGATCATTATTAAATATCTTTACTACCATTTCAGGTGCTATCATCAATATTAAACACATAAAAAATGTATATGATAAAGTTGCAAGTACTGTATATTTAAAGGTCTTTTTTACCCTATCTATATTTTTTGCCCCATAATTATAACTAATTATTGGCTGTGCACCTTGAGTTAATCCATTAGCTGGAAGTAATATTATTTGCATTATACTACTCATTATAGTCATAGCTCCTACAGCTAAATCGCCTCCGTATTTTTGTAATTGGCTATTTAATGAGACTAAAACTAAACTTTCAGTACTTTGCATTATAAAAGGAGCTATTCCTAATGCAAAAACTGGTTTCATAGTTTTTATATCTATTTTCAAATATTTTTTTCTTAGCTTAAGTATTGTTTTTTTACCTGTTAAAAATCTTAACACCCATATAGCTGATACAGCTTGAGCTACTATAGTTGCAACAGCAGCACCTTTAACTCCCATATTAAGTCCAAATATAAGTATAGGATCAAGAATTATATTTATTATTGCTCCTATAGTAACAGTCATCATTCCTATTTTTGCAAATCCTTGTGTATTTACAAATGGGTTCATTCCTAGTGCTATTTGCACAAATACAGTTCCTATAAGATATATACCTAAATAATCCGTAGCATATTTTATAGTACTTTCACTAGCTCCAAACTTCCATAATATAGGTTCCTTAAAAATCATAAATATAACAGTTAATATACCTGCTATAATCAATAATACAGAGAAACTATTAGTCATTATTTTTTCTGCTTCATTATTATCTTTTTCTCCCATCTTTATTGCTGCAAGTGGAGCTCCCCCCATTCCAACAAATGCAGCAAATGCAGACACTAGTAGTACTATTGGAAATGCTACTCCAATCCCTGCCATTGCAACATCACCATTTTGCATTCGTCCTATAAATATTCTATCAACTATATTATATAAAACATTTACTAATTGAGCTATTATTGACGGTGTTGCTAACTTTAGTAGAAGCCTTCCTATACTTTCTTTCCCTAAGTCTGTAGTCGAATTTGACATAATCTCACTTCCTCTTTTCTATCTATTATGTTTTATACCTTCAATATAATCTATATTAAATTTTAAATTATACAATACTTTAATTTAGTCTATCTATTTTAATATATTAGCTTCTCAATTAGAGATATAAGATTCTTTTCAAATTTAATATCATCATCTTTAGTTCTTTTTTTCGGACCTTTTGTTCTTTGCCCAGAATTTCTTATTTTTTTAGACAAGTGTCTTGTAAATAATAATTGGTCTATATTTTCATTAGAATATATCATGCCATTTTGATTTATTGGATAGCCACCTTTAGATAAAACCATCGCTGCAAGTCCATAATCCTGAGTTACAACGATATCACCTTTACTAACTTTATTAACTAATGCAAAATCAACCGAATCAGAGCCTTTTGATAATACTACTGTATCTACACCTACTTTATTAATTATATGAGATGTATCACACATTATTATAGTATTAATATTATATTTACGACCTAAATTAACTGTTATATTTACTACTGGGCAACCATCTGCATCTATTAAGATTTTCATATAATCTCCTTTTATATAATTTTATTACAATATAAAAAAGCTTTAATCCTAAGATTAAAGCTACTTTACTGGAGGCGACATCCAGATTCGAACTGGAGATCAAGGAGTTGCAGTCCACTGCCTTACCACTTGGCTATGTCGCCATATCATTTATACTATTATTGTATATTTAGTACCCTATTTTTGCAATAACTTTTTTACTAAAGTTTATCTATCTAATCTTTATATTGTCCAATATTACTCTTATTTATAATATATTTCTAAATTTTATGATATAATATTTTAATAATTTTTAATCTATAATATAAAAAATAGATTTTTAAATAGAAAGTTGGGTGTATATATGTTTAAAGATAAAGATAGAAAAGAAATACTCGAATTATTTAAAGGATATAATTATCAATTAATTAACTTTAATAAAAATGATATCATAGCATTAGAATATGAACCTTGCAATAAAATTGGTTTAATTATTTCTGGAACTATTGATATCAAACGAATGTTAGCTAGTAATAATGCACTACACTTATCTTCTCTTACCTCTGGAAATTTATTTGGGGAAGTAATAGCTTTTTCTGATATAAATGTATATCCAGCAACAGTCATATCAACTACATCAAGTGAAATTTTATTTATAAATAAAGCCGATTTTATAAAATTTTGTACTGATAATACTAACTTTCTTAATTCCTTTTTAAATGACTTAACTAATAAAATAATTACTCTTAATAAGTCTATAACAACATTATCATTAACTAGTATACGTCAAAAAATTAGTAACTTTTTACTTAATGAATATAAAGTACAAGGAAGTGTATTTATAAAACTTAATATGACTAAACAAAAACTTTCTGAAATCTTAGGTGTTCCTAGGCCATCACTATCTAGAGAGCTTATAAATATGAAGGATTTAGGTATAATTGACTACTCTAGAGATTTTATAAAAATATTAAATAAAGAAGAGTTAGAAAACTTACTAACTCAATAAAACCACAAAGTAATAATTATTACTTTGTGGTTTCTTTTATATTATCAAGATATTCAGATATAGTTATGTTTTTAAACTCTTCTTCGGTTTCAGATAAATTTGATACTGTAACTCCTAAAAGTCTTATTTTGCCTTTATTCTTTTCAAGATTCTTAACCAAATTATAAACACTAGTTCTAATATCTACTGCTTTATAAATAGGATGTTCTAAGCTAAAGCTTCTAGTTATCTTAGTAAAATCATCATATTTTACTTTTAAGGTTATTGTTTTTCCAACTTTATTTGAATATTGCAATCTATTAGATACATCTTCACAAATTTCACTAAGTATATCTAAAACTTCTTCATCATCTATATCTAAGTTACTACTTAATGTAGTTTCAGATCCTACCGATTTTCTTTCTCTATAAGGTTCAACTTCCCTATCATCAATACCTCTAGCTAACTGATAAAACATATATCCTCTATTTTTAAATATACTTTCTAACTTGTCGATACTTAACTGCCTTAAATCATATCCATTATTTACTCCTAAGTTACGAAGCTTTCGTTCTGTAACCTTACCTATTCCATGAAATTTATTTATAGGCAACATATCTAAAAATTGTTGCTTCTCTTCAGGAGTTATTACCTTCAATCCATTTGGTTTATTATAGTCTGATGCTATTTTAGCTAAAAATTTATTATATGAAACTCCTGCCGATGATGTTAATCCTGTTTCTCTTAATATATCATTCTTTATCATTTTAGCAACTTGAGTTGCATATTTTATTCCTTTTTTATTGTTAGTAACATCTAGGTATGCTTCATCTAAAGATAATGGTTCAACTAAATCTGTATATCTATAAAAAATATCTCTTATTTGTTTTGATACTTTATGATATACATCAAATCTTGGCCATATAAAATGTGCATAAGGGCATCTCTTATATGCAACATTAGATGGCATAGCAGAATGAATTCCATACTTTCTAGCTTCATATGAACATGTCGCTACCACTCCTCTACTATGAGGATCGCCTCCAACTATTACAGGTTTACCCTTAAGGTTTTTATTGTCTCTTTGTTCTATAGATGCATAAAAAGCATCCATATCTATATGAATTATCTTTCGGATTTCTTCCATATGCATCATCCCTTCATAAAATAAATAAGCTTATTTTTAACATTTTTTAATTTTCTCTTGCAAAATATAGTAAAAACATTTAAAATAGATATTCCAAGGAACTAAGTTAATTAATTTCTTGATAACCGTATATTTATATTTATTTTTGATTATTATTTAATAAGAAAGACCATAATACCCCGTAGGTAATATGGTCTTATATTTTCTATTTTATTAATTAGCGTAATAAAGATTTTGTGATGGATATTCAGGATCACTTGTAACATCTATTCCAAGTTCTCTAAATGTTTGCTCATCATTCTTACTTAATATAGTAGTTGAGTGTGCTTGAGATCCTTTTAATAAAGGTAATTTGTCAAGTACAACTTGAGCTGTTGGATTTGTAACAGCACATATACTAAGCGCAGTCAATATTTCTTCACAACTTAACTCTGGATTTCTACTTCCTAATGTTTTAGTTTTTAAATTTACAATTGGTTCTAATATAGCTGGAGATATTAAGTGTAATTCATCATCTATATTAGCTAAAGTTTTTATAGCATTTAAAGTTGCTGCTGCAGTCGAGTTCATTAAATCAGACCCTTTACCTGTGATTATTCTTCCATCAGTTAATTCTATAGCTACTACTGGACATGCATCATTTTTGTCAGCAGTTTCTTTTAACTTATTGCTGTAATCTCTAGCTGGAATAACTACAGTTCTATCTTCAGGCTTTAAGTTAAGCTCTTCCATTATCATTTTTATTCTTTCATAAGCACCTTTATCAACTTGTCCTTTTTTATATTCACAAGCTGTTTTAAAGTATCTTCTTATTATTTCTTGTCTTGATGCTTCAGCTACAACTTCATCATCTATAATACCATATCCTACTCTATTAACACCCATATCAGTTGGTGATTGGTATATAGACTCTTTTCCAGTTATCTTTTCTATTATCTTTTTAAGAACTGGGAATAATTCTAAATCTCTATTGTAGTTAACTGCCATCTCTCCATATTTTTCAAGATGGAATGAATCTATCATATTTACATCTTTTAAATCAACTGTTGCAGCTTCATAAGCTATATTTAAAGGATGCTTTAAAGGTACGTTCCACACTGGGAATGTTTCAAATTTTGAATATCCAACAGCGTTACCTCTTTTATTCTCATGGTATAACTGGCTTAAACAAGTTCCTAATTTTCCACTATTTGGCCCTGGAGCCGTTACAACAACTATAGGCTTAGTAGTTTCTATATATGGATTTGCTCCATATCCTTCATCACTTACTATAGTATCAACATCTGTTGGGTAACCTTTAGTTGGAGCATGTTTGTATACCTTTATACCTCTACGTTCTAATTTATTTATAAAAACTGTTGTAGCAGGTTGTCCTTCGTATCTTGTTATTACAACGCTGTTTACATCTAATTCATAACTTCTTAAATCATCTATTAGCCTTAAAACTTCCATGTCATAAGTAATACCAAAATCGCCTCTTATCTTATTTCTTTCGATATCACCTGCATAAACACATATTACAACTTCTACCTTTTCTTTTATGTGTTGTAGAACTTTTATTTTTGCATTTTCATCGAATCCTGGTAAAACTCTCTTTGCATGTAAATCTCCAATTAGTTTACCACCAAACTCTAAGTAAAGCTTATCAAAGTTATTAACTCTTTCTAATATATACTTTGATTGCTCTTCTAGATATTTTTTATGATCGAATCCTATTTTCATACCTACACCTCACTAAATTATTTAATTTTGATAACCGTATATTTATATTTATTTATATTTATTTAGTGTAGTAATTTTATATCTTAGCTACACTTTAAGACTATATTATACATTTAAGTTGCTATTTTTTCAATATTAAATTATATTTATTTAAATACTTATTTAGTTTGTTAATTATGTATTTTTTTATAAAAATTTTATATTATATAAATATATTTTTTTAAGAATTCTATATAAAATAAGAATATATAATAAATATTATCATTCTCAAATTATTTCAAAGTATATTTTCAATAAATTTAAAATAGAGGTAATATAGTAACTAATGATACTATATTACCTCTATTGTATTATTTCATTAAAAAATTAAGGTGTTAGCATCCATATCCATCAAATAAATCTCCAGATGCACAAACTATTAATAATAATATTAAAAATGGTATCCAAGCACATATATCTATATCTGCCCAAACATCTTGAAATGCTAAGAATAAGAAGAATAATACTATTATCCACCAAGCTCCACCAAAGAATCCACATTCACCAAAAAATCTGTCTAACATCTTGCTTCCCCCTGTTGTAATTAGTTTGTAGAGTTTTTTTACTCTTAATCTATACTATGAGGGCTTATTCAATTTTGCCATTATTTTATTTAGGTTTATTTCGATACTAATCTACAGATTTAAATAAAGTTATCATTTAAGCTTTCTTTAATTATTTAACCTTTTTCTACCTTACCCTTACTAATATCTTTTCTTAAACCTCCATGATTATAGGAAATACACTTGGTCTTCTTTTTGTTTTATGATAAAGTAGTTGCTCTACAGACTTTCTCACACCACTTTTTAATACTTGCCATTCTATTATATTGTTCTCTAAGCAAATTTCTATTTCTTCTTTTGCTACGTCTTTTATCTTCTTTATAAGACCTTCAGATTCTCTTGCATATATAAAACCTCTTGTTATAATATCTGGTCCTGATACTATACTGTATGTTTCCTTATTTATAGCAACAACTATTGTAACCATACCATCTCTAGCTAAGTCTCTTCTATCTCTTAAAACTATATTACCCACATCTCCAACACCTATTCCATCTACAAATACAACGCCTGTATGTACTTTTTCAGTCGCTATAGCTTTATCTTGAGAAATTTCTAAAACTTGACCAGTTTCTAATGTAAATACATTTGATTTATCCATTCCTAATTTTAAAGCTAAATCACTATGATGTTTTAGATGTCTATACTCGCCATGTACAGGCATAAAATATTTAGGTTTTACTAATGTATGAATTAATTTCAATTCTTCTTTATATGCATGTCCTGATACATGTATATCTTCTAAATCTTCATATATTACTTCTACACCTTTTCTATATAGTTGATTTATTACTCTAGATACTAACTTGTCATTTCCTGGTATAGGTGATGCAGATATTATAAATAAATCATCTTGTTCTATAGATATATGTCTATGTGATCCATAAGCAATTCTAGACAATCCTGCCATAGGCTCTCCCTGACTACCAGTAGTTATTATTGTAATCTTATCACTTGGATATCTATTTAAATCTTCAATGCCTACAATACTTTCTTCCGGTATATGCAAATACCCAAGATCCATAGCAACATTTGATATATTTTCCATACTTCTTCCGCTAAAAACTATTTTTCTATTATACATCATAGATGCATCTGCTATTTGTTGCATTCTATGTATATTTGACGCAAATGTAGCTACAATAACTCTACCATTTGCATTAGATATTATTCTATTTAAAGTTTCCCCTATAATTTTTTCAGATAAAGAATGCCCTGCTCTTTCTACATTAGTACTATCTGCCATTAAAAGTAAAATACCTTCTTGTCCAAGTTGAGCTATTCTATTTAAATCCATAACTTTTCCATCTATAGGAGTATAGTCTATTTTAAAATCGCCTGTGTGTAAAACTATGCCTATAGGGGTATGTATAGCTAAAGCACATGATTCTGCTATACTATGAGTTACTCTTATAAATTCTATAATTAGTTTATTTAATTTAATTGATTCCCCTGGGCTTATAGGAATTAAATTAGTTTTAGATAACATATCATGTTCTTTTAATTTACTTTCAACTAAGCCTATTGTAAGTTTAGTTCCATATACAGGCATATTTATTTGTTTTAATATATAAGGAATAGCTCCTATATGATCTTCATGACCATGAGTCAAAAATAAACCTTTTACTTTATCTTTATTATCAAGTAAATATTTTATATCTGGTATCACCAAGTCTATACCATACATATCTTCATCTGGAAAAGATATTCCACAGTCAATTACTATTATTTCATCTTCATATTCTATAGCAGTTATATTCTTACCTATTTCTCCAAGTCCTCCTAATGGTATTATCCTTAAACTTTCTTTTCTCATATTCTCTACCTCGCACTCTATTATCTATATTAATTTTATATATTAAAATTAAATTCTTTTATCATCGTTCAATATATTTATCTAAAATTTTCATTACCTTATATTTTAGTTTTTCCTCAATGTTATATATTAATTCTTATTTTTATTTATATATTAAAGCAAACAAGTAAACTAAAAATTTAAGAATATTATTTTATCTTTTACAGAAACTACTCCTGGAGGTGTTTTTATGGTTAATTTAAGTACAAAAGAAAGAATGTTATTAGAAGATGAAAAATCACATGAGCAACTATGCGTTGATAAGTACAATGAGTATTCAAATAAAGCACATTGTCCAGAACTAAAAAACTTATTTTCTCAACTTGCTCAAAAAGAACAACAACATCTAGACTCTATCAATCAATTACTAAATGGAATAGTTCCAAATATAAATCAACAATCAGGAGGCCAACAAAATAGTTCTAATCAACAGTTAGTAAATCAACAATTTATAAATCAATCTCATATAAATTTTGGAACTAACACTTATAACGAACATGATAAGATGCTTTGCAATGATTCACTATCTACTGAAAAATTTATATCTTCTACATATAATACAGCTATATTTGAATTTAGAGATAAAAATGTAAGACAAGTATTGAATCATATACAAAAAGAAGAACAAGAGCATGGAGAAAAAATTTATAATTACATGGCTAGTCATGGTATGTATCAAGTTCAATAATATAAAATATTCATATAAAAGGTCTTTATTTAAATATATTTTAGATAAAGACCTTTTATATGATCATTTTTATAAATGTACTTGGATTTCATTATAAAAAGATATCTCTATAAATTAGAGATATCTTTTTATGCACTATTTCATCATAGCATCGTATTCTTTTTTATCTTTAGGTACTTTTATGTCACCTTTTTTCAACTTTTCAATTTCTTGATTTACATAGTCTAATATATCTTGTGGGACTAAGTTTTTAGTAGTAGGAGCTATACCAACAGCATCTTGATCTAATCCATACACAGTAACTGTTCCACCTTCAAATTTTCCATCAAGTAAATCTTTAACAGTTTCATAAACACCAACATCTACTCTTTTTATAGCTGATGTTAAAACATTCTTTGGTGCTAAATCACTCTGGTCTCTATCAACACCTATTGCATATTTATTTTTTTCTTTAGCCGCCTCTATTGCACCTGTTCCAACATCTCCACCTGCAATAAATATTATATCTGCACCTTGACCATACATTTGATTCGCTATTGCTTTTCCTTTTGCCTGGTCTGTAAATGAATTTGCAAATTGATCTTGTATTTGTACATTTGAATTAGCTTTTTTTACTCCAGCCATATACCCATATTTGAAAGTATCTATAACAGGTATATCCATTCCACCTATAAACCCTACATTATTGGTTTCCGTCATTTTACCAGCTATTAATCCAACTAAATATGCAGCTTCTTGTGAGTTAAATAATATAGACTTTACATTTTTTATATCACTTGGTAACTCTTCATCTACAATAACAAACTTTTGATCTGGGTATAATCCTGCTCCTTCTTCTATAGCTGGAGCTAACTTCGCACCAACACCTAATATTAAATCTACACCTTCATCTACAAATGTTTCTATATTAGCTGCATAGTCTGAATCTTGTTTTGATTCTAAATATGTAACTTCTACTCCCAATTCTTCTTTAGATTTTTGAAGACCTTCCCACGCACTTTGATTAAAGCTTTGATCATTTACACCTGCTACGTCGGTTATCATTCCTATTTTTAATGTAGCTTTTTCATTGCTTACATTTCCACCATTACCTTTATTTTTGCCTGAACACCCTACTAATAGTGATGTAGATAATACTACTGATGTTGCTAGTGATACTATTTTTTTTAATTTCATGTATTAACCTCCATCTATAATAATTCTTTTATAAAGTAATTATTAAATAAAATTAAACTTTATTTTTAGAGCTATTATGTTTTATCATATTAAATAATTTATATTTTGTATAATTTCTAGTTGATAAAATTTTTATAGTATGTACTAATTCTTCCTAAATAATTTAACCTGCTTACATAATAAATATTCATGTATTATATTTTCTTACAATACATATAAATATTTCGGTTATATTTTCTAAACTACTTATCATAAACTTTAATGTACAAATATTATTAATATAAAGGTTGGTGCTATATGGATAAAATAATTAATTCTCCATACAACATTAATGCTGTTGCAAGAGTAGATTCTGATAACATAGTTCATAATCATATCTATCATCACTGTCCTATAGGAAGGGTTGATGACAATAATTTTGTTTATGATAACAATAATAATATAGTGGGTAGAGTTGATGACAATGGCATAGTTCATAATCATGCTATAAACAATAGTCCTATTGGAAAAGTTTTAGAAAATGGTTTTGTAATTAAAGAAAATGCTTTAGTTGGTAGAGTTGATGGTGATAATTTATTATTAGCCGGTGCTGCTTATCTTTTATTAATTCAAGGTAATAGATAAAAAAGAGCCTTAGGGCTCTTTTTTGTTGCAACATACTTTAGATTTATATACTATTGTTATTTATAACTTATATTTATTTATAGTATAACTCGTTATGCTAGTTAATTATAATTATTGAAAGTGCTAGAGTCCAACAAACTATCTTTTGATAGTTATAATTTTTATATAGTAATTTCAATATTCTTAGTAAGATAACTAGAACATCAGATTATTTACTAATAGTAAAAATTAAACAGATGATAATTATCATCTGTTCATCTGCTTTGTTTATCTTACAAATTGCTTTATAAAGTCTATCATCATAGGCTTAAATATACCACTGTAATCTACTATTTGAGCTATTTGATTATTATTTGATGTTTGACTATTATAGTTTGCGATTTTAAATGTAAGATATCCATTTTCTTCATTTATTATATATCCTATATCTCTTGTATTAGATATTTCAACATCTCCCATATCTATATCTAAATCTTTTATAATTTCATTATTTGCACATAATATACCTTGTGAATAGCTATTTATATCTGTACCAAACACAACAAATTTAGTATTAGTTTTTCCATCTGCTTTTATATACAATCTAGGTGTAAGTTCACTTTGCTTCATATCTATAGCTATTAAATTTTTATTTATAGCCTCATCTAAATTTTCACTTACAGTACTTATAAATTTATCCATATCAAACTTATCATTTTCTATTTTTAGTATATTTAAATTTTCTAAGTTTTCTTTAGGTATATAACTTACTACATTTTCAAATACATGATATATATCTTTTATTTCATATCCTTTTTTTATATAATTTTCTTTTACTTCATATTCTTCATCAAATTCAGCTAATAGCTTATGTAGTTCTTCCTTAGTTTCTGCATTTTTTATACTAGTTACAAATGGTATTACTTTGCTTGGCTTCATTAAAAAAGTTTCTAAAGGTTTTATTGTTTCATTTGCTTCCTTCACATCATTTTCTTCAAATGCTGCATCTATACCATCTTCTAAAAAAGCTACCTCAACTTCCATTTCATAATCATCTAAATCTATTACGTTAGTTCCAGCTGGGTACATCACTATTAATTTACTTTTATCGTAGACATATCCAAATGCATAATCTATCTCTAGTTGTTTTTTCATATGTAATCTCCTTAACTTAAATTCTCTAAATATATTAACATAGTTAGATTATATTTTATAGTATACCCATCTACTTTTCTAAAATATATATTAAATAGATTTACTCATATTATCTACTTGCATAAAATACTTTTATAACTCCCTGTACAGAGTTTATTATATTTCTAATAAAAATTGAAACAATTATAATTACTCCAAATAATCCTGACATAGGGTATATTATATTAACAAGCATTGAAAATGGTAACATTGATCCTATAAATCCTATAACCGTACAAAATAAAGCAATAAGTGTGAACTTAGTTGTTTTTTCTTGTGAAAAACTATCACATACACTCCAAAGTAAAGGAACTGCAGTTGTATATATTCCTGCAATAAGCATAAAAGAGAACATTATTCCTACTATAGGACCTATATTTTTAGCCATATATAATGTAGGTATTTCTGTTATATATGTATTTTGTATATCAGACATTATCCCCATATTTAAAGTCATAGCTGCAATCATAAATACTATTCCGCCTAAAATTCCTCCCCATATACAATTTGTTTTATTAGTTGCAGTTGCTCCAACCCCTACCAAAAATGGCGTAGCAATTACTAAATTTAACCCACTATAGATAATTGCTGTCATCCACCAATTATCTACTGCTTTCGTTAAATTTAACGTTCCTATTATTTCATTAGCCATACAAAATGAGTCTATATTTCTAGATATAGTCACAATTCCAACTCCTATGGATATTACTGCTATTATTGGTCCTATATTTCCTAATATGCTTATTACTTTATTTATTCCTAGAAGAACTGAGCATAATGTTATTATAGCTAAAATCAATGATCCAAGATTTTTACTTATTCCGTAGTATTGATTTATAGATGCTCCAGCTCCAGACAACATAATTACAAAGCTACAAAAGAAAAATATTGGCATAAATCTTTTAAATAGATATCCTATATGCTTTCCGCATAAATATTCAAATATATCATTACTAGACTTCAAGTTTTTCTTATTTCCTATTTCAAGTAAACTTGCACCACAATAAGCCATTATACCCATACATATAGTATTAGATAGTATACTTATCATTCCATGAGCTGAAAAAAATTGCATGATTTCTTGCCCTGTAGCAAATCCCGATCCTATACATACTGAAATATATGTGCCTGCTAGTGTTAAAATTTCTTTAATATTAACTTTGTTTTTCATACTATATCCTCCCAAGCATAACCCTTCTTCTAAATATATATGCTTGTTCGGTATATTAATACTAAAATCTTCACTTATTCCAAAATAAATATAATTCGTTATTTTTTACAAATAAAATGGAAGGTATATAAAAATCATATACCTTCCATTTTATTAAGCTTCTTCTTTTATTTTATTTTTGTTATATTCATCTAAATTTAAGTCTTTTTCACTATTTGCAATTATTAATGTAACTATATTGTCTCCCATTACGTTTACAGTTGTTCTAAACATATCTATAATTCTTTCAACACCCATAATTAAACCAATTCCTTCTAGAGGAAGTCCTACAGATGTAAGCACCATAGATAACATTATCATACCTACTCCTGGAACTCCTGCAGTTCCGATAGATGCTAATGTAGCAGTAAGAACTATTGTTATCATAGAGTTTACTCCAAGTTCTATACCATATATCTGAGCTATAAATAATGCTGCAACACCTTGCATTATAGCTGTTCCGTCCATATTGATAGTAGCTCCCATTGGAATTGTAAATGATCTTGTAGTTTTTCCTACTCCTAACTCTTCCATTATTTCTAAACTAACTGGAACTGATGCATTACTAGAGGCTGTTGAGAATGTTACTGCAGCAACTTGTGCAAATTTACTTAAAAAAGGCTTAACGCTTAGTTTAGTAAATATTTTAAATAATCCACCATAAACTATAGTTATATGTATAATCATTCCTAATAATACTATTAATATATACTTTAGAAGTGCTATTATCGCTTCACTTCCAACTGTAGCAAATGTATTAGCCACTAATGCAAATACACCATATGGAGCAAATAACATTATTAAATTTACCATTTTCATACATACTTCATTTGCACTTTCAAATATAACTTTTATCGGTTCTGCCTTCTTTCCAACTATATTTAAAGCAACTCCTGTTAATAGTGCAAAGAATATTACTTGTAACATTTCACCATTCGCTAAAGATTGTATTGGATTAGTAGGTATTATATTTAATATTATATCTACTAATGATTTTGATTCTCCAATTGTAACTTCCCCTGACATCATATTGCTCATATCTAAACCTACACCTGGCTTAAATACTATTCCTAAAAATAATGCTGTAATTATTGCAATTGCCGTTGTTGATAAATAAAACAACATTGTTTTTCCGCCAATTCTTCCTAGCTTTTTTACATCACCCATCGATGCAGTTCCACAAATTAACGAAACAAACACTAATGGAACCACCATCATTTTTATAGCAGCTGTAAATCCATTACCTAGTACTTTTAAAACTCCACCTAAAATAACAGTATCTTTTATATAGTTTGATGGCATCTGTTTTAAAAATAATCCAAATATAAATCCTAAAAATAAACCTAATAAAATTTTACCTGTTAATGTATTTTTCTTCTTTATCATAATTCCCCCACATACGAACTTTTTTTCATTTATTAATTATATTATATACTATTGTTTTTGTATTGTACATAAAAAAATAAACTACCGATGCATCAATAGTTTATTTTTATTTACTTTATTAAGCAATATTGCTTTTCAGTTTAATTTTATTAACTTTTATATAATTATACATTTTTATTTAATTCGTTTTATTTAAAATTCGTTAATATATATTTTCCCTCTCTAAAAAGGTAATTTTTCAATAGATAATTCTCTTTCTTCATTGACTTGATCAAATAAAGATTTTGAATCATGATACCTTGCTTCAGGCTCTTGTACTGTTGCAATATCAATATTTTTGTTTCTAGAATCTAAAAATCTAAATGAATTAGCTCTAACTCTCGTTATATATCTATTTTCTCCATTTTCATTTTTATACCTATCGGCTATTATTTTACCTTCTATACCTACCATTTTGCCCTTTGCCATATAGGTACAAAAAATTTCAGCTTGCCTTCCCCAAATTTCTATATTAATAAAATCAACCTTACTTTCACCTTGTGAGTTTTTATATCCTCTATCTACAGCTAAGGAAAAATTAGTTAGTGCATTATTCTTTTCACCTACATATCTTAACTCTGGATCTTTAGTTAATCTGCCTACTAAAACTACATTATTCATATAATACCACCTTTTAATATGTATTTATTTTATACTTTCAGTAGGATTATAAACAAAGATTTATGCGTTTATACAAATAAAAAGACAGCTATTTTTAATCAAAAATAACTGTCTCTTTATTGATATATCTATACTTCAATATGATTTATTACATTAAATATATTAAAAGATTTCGGACTTATTTGTAAATTGAATTCTTCTTCTTCCTTAGATATAAATTCTAAATATTTCTTAGAGCTATATTTAATATCTACTATTTCTAATGTATTCTCTTTTATATTTATTGATATATTTTTATTTTCTAAGCTTCTATTAATTAATATTAATATTTTTTCACACTTATCATTAAATCTAATATATCCAAACACATCATCATCATTTGTGTCTATAAATTCAGTATCTCCATTAGTTAATACACTATATTTTTTTCTTGTATTTATCGCTTCCTTGTAAAACTCTATCATATCCTCATCTTCATTCTTCCAAGGATATGTCTTTCTATTGTCAGGATCTGTTCCGCCACAAAGACCAGCTTCGTCACCATAATAAATATATGGAACACCTTCAAAAGTCATTTGAGTAGCTACTGATAATTTTACCATAGCTTCATCATAATTCAATTCTGTCTTTATTCTAGCTACATCATGTGAGCTAATTAAATTTAAATTAGCCTTAAATGATTCTTTAGGATAATTTTCTTTTATAGTCATAAACTTATTATTTAGTTCTTTAGAAGTTATATTTCCTTTTAAAAATGAAACTATATTGTCTCTAAATGGATATCCCATAACTGAATCTAATTGATTTCCAACAAGATAATTTCGTCTTTCATTATAAGTTATCTTATTAGATGCATCTTCCCACACTTCACCTACTAATACAGATTCAGCATCATTTTTTTTAAGCTCTTTTCTAATTTCTTTTATAAATTCAGTCGGTAATTCATCTGCTACATCTAATCTCCAACCTTTAATTCCCATATCAGTCCATTTATTTATAACGCTATCTTCATCATATATAATATAGTCCATATAACTCTTATTAAGTTCATTAACATTAGGTAAATCCTTAACGCCCCACCAACATTTATAATCATCTGGGAAGTCATTAAAAGTATACCATGAACTGTATTTAGAGTCCTTTGATTGATATGCACCTACTTCATCATAATTCCCAAATTTATTAAAGTATTTGCTATCTGCTCCAGTATGACTAAATACACCATCTAGTATTATATTTATTCCTTTTTTATTAGCTTTCTCTATTAGCTCTTTTAATATTTCTTCATCTCCAAACATTGGATCTATTTTCTTATAATCACCAGTGTTATACTTGTGATTACTTGAAGACTCAAATATTGGACTTAAGTATATTATGCTAACACCTATTTTACTTAGATAAGGAAGCTTATCTATTATCCCTTTGAGATTTCCTCCATGGAAATCCCATCTTATTACATCACCATTTTTATCTTTTATATACATGGGCTCATCAGACCAATTTGCATATATAAAACTATTTTTTTTTGGATTACTAGGCTTTTTATTTCTATTTCCGTTGTTAAATCTATCAACGAATATATTATACATTACGCCTTCTTTGTACCATGATGGAATTTGAAAATCTTCATGAACTGTTATTTGATATTTATTTAAATTCTCATAAGAATACTCACATGTACTTCCATCATTAATACTCTTGCCATAAAATAACTTTCTGTTATTTCCATCTATATTTATATCTACTTCAAAATAATAAAAATATAATCCAGTTTCATTAAATTTATTATATTCACCTTGATAATATTTTTTACTTTCTCTTATTAAATCTACTTCTCCAACTATTTTATCCTCTTTTAAAATAACCCATTTTAGATTTAATAAATCATATCCTTCATTAACCTGTACAGATATCCTCACTCCTTGGTTTATTTTTATGGCTCCAAAAGGAGCCTTATTTTCCCAAGAATTATAGCTTATTATATTACTCATCTTATTCACACCCTTTAAACCAAATGTCCTCTGCATATTCAGCTATAGTTCTATCACTTGAGAATACCCCTGAGTTTGCTATATTTATTAAGGCCATTTCATTCCATTTTTCTTTGTTTTTGTAAAGTCTATCTATTTTTTCTTGTGCTTCTATATAATTTTCCATATCTCTAAGAACAAAATACTCATCATTATATGTTATTAATGAATCGTATATTTGTCGTCCTTCTTTTTCCATATTTGGTATAAACCCATTTACTAAATCATCTACAACTCGTTTTATAACTCTATTAGAATTGTATAAATCTAAAGCTGAGTATCCTCCAAATTTATTGTAATTTAATACTTCATTTGCACTTAATCCAAATATAACTATATTATCTTCACCTACTTGGTCAAATATTTCTATATTTGCACCATCTAGTGTAGCTAAAGTGATAGCTCCATTCATCATAAGTTTCATATTTCCTGTTCCTGATGCTTCCTTAGTTGTTGTTGATATTTGCTCGCTTACATCTGCTGCAGGTATTATAAGTTCTGCTTTTGATACATCATAATTTTCTATAAATACTACTTTTATTTTATTGTCTATTCGTGGATCATTGTTGATTTTTTCTGCTAAAGAATTTATGAATTTTATTATACATTTTGCTAAATAATATCCAGGCGCTGCTTTAGCCCCAAATATAAATGTCCTTGCTTCCATATCAAAGTTAGGATTCTCTAACAATTCATGGTATAAATGTAATATATGAAGTGCATTTAATAATTGTCTTTTATATGCATGTAATCTTTTTATTTGTACATCAAATATTGAGTTTGGATTAACATCTATATCATATTTTTCTTTTATAAATTTAGCTAATCTCTCTTTATTATTATATTTGATTTGACCTATCTTCTCTAATACAGCCTTATCATGTCTATGTGCTTCTAGTTCTTTAAGCTTTCTTGTATCTGTTTTCCAATCTTCAGATATTAATCCTGTAATAAGATCACTAAGTTCAGTATTAGAGCTTATTAACCATCTTCTATGAGCTATACCATTAGTTTTATTATTAAACTTTTCTGGTTCATGATCATAAAAGTCTTTTAATACCTCTTTTTTAAGTAACTCTGTGTGAAGCTTTGCAACACCATTTACACTATGACTACCTACTATAGATAAATTAGCCATTTTTATATCATTATTATCTATTATACTCATTCTATATATTTTGTCATGATCATATTTACTTTCTTCTAATTCATTCATATATCGTCTATCAATTTCTTCTATAATCATATAAATTCTTGGAAGTAATGTTTTTAGCATTTCTTTTGGCCATCTTTCCATAGCTTCTGTCATTATAGTATGATTTGTATAAGATACGGTATTTATAGTTATATTCCAAGCTTCATCCCATGATAGCCCTTCCTCATCTAATAGTATTCTCATTAATTCAGGAATACAAAGAGTAGGATGAGTGTCATTTATGTGTATAGCCACTTTTTCATTTAATTTTTTTATATCTAGTTTATTTTTCTTATACTTTCTTATTATATCTTGTATACCTGCACTTACGAAAAAGTACTCTTGCTTTAATCTTAATAGCCTACCTGCATAGTTAGAATCATTTGGATATAAAACTTGTGAAATTTCTTCTGCATAGTATTTATATTTTAATGCATCCTCATAACTTCCATATGAGTTTTTAGCATGTATTGTTAATGGGCCAAAATCTCTACTTAAAACTTCACTCTTAAATAGTCTAAGCGTATTTATAGAATTATTTCTATATCCTATTATAGGTATATCATAAGGCATAGCCATTACTGGTATATAATCAGTATGATTAACTTCTAACCTTCCATTCTTATCTACTAAATTTACATTACCTTCAAACTTAACTACTATAGCTTTATTTGGTCTTACCGTTTCCCAAACATATCCACCTTGAGTTAACCAGTTATCAGGTACTTCAACCTGATAACCGTTTATAAATTTTTGTTCAAATAGACCATGCTTATATCTAATTCCATATCCATGACCACTTATATCTAATGATGCCATAGAATCTAAAAAACAAGCTGCCAATCTACCTAATCCACCATTCCCTAATGCAGGGTCTGACTCAGCATTTATTAAATTATCTAAATCTATATTAAGTTCCTTCAAACCTGTTCTTACTACATCTTCTATCCCTAAATTTAGTAGATTAGATTTTAATTGTCTACCTAATAAAAACTCTATACTAAAATAATATACTTCTTTTTGAGAATCTAGTTTATTGTCTACCCATTTTTTAGATATTATATCTTTTATAACACTGCATAAAACATTTAATAATTGCTCATCTGTAGCATCTTTTATAGATTGAGCATACAAACTATACATTTTTGTTTCAAAGCTTTGTTTAAATTTATTTTTATTTAATTTAACCAATATCCAATCACCCCTTTTGGTTAACTATTTCCTCATAAACTTTTATATATTCTGTAGCTGATTTTTTCCAACTACTATCTGTATTCATTGCATTATTAACTAATTCCATCCAGCGATCTTTATCATTGTATACTTTTACAGCTCTTCTAATGCAATGAAGCATTTCATGTGCATTATAATTTTTAAAGCTAAATCCATTACCTTCCCCTGTATACTTATTATATGGTATAACTGTATCTTTAAGTCCACCAGTTTCTCTTACGATTGGAAGAGTTCCATATCTCATAGCCAACATTTGACCTATTCCACAAGGTTCAAACAATGATGGCATTAAGAACATATCACTTCCTGCATATATTTGTTGTGCAAAAGCACTATCAAAAGTTATTCTTGCAGAAACTTTATTTGGGAAGTGAGAGTCATAGTAATTAAACATTGATTGATATTGATGTTCTCCTGTTCCTAAAATAACCACTTGTAAATTTTCTCTTATTATTTCAGGCATCATATATGATATTAAATCAAATCCTTTTTGTGACACTAATCTTGATACAATTCCTATTAGTGGTATATCTGGATTAACATCTAATCCTAAAACTTCTTGTAATTTAAGTTTATTTTCTATTTTTTTGTCTATACTATTTATATCATAGTTAACAAATATATCCCCATCTGTTAATGGATTATTTAAATCATAATCTATTCCATTTAAAATACCTTTTAATTTATGGGATTTAGATTTAAGAAGACCATCTAGTCCTTCTCCATAAAATTCTGTTTGTATTTCATTTGAGTAAGTTGGACTAACTGCTATTACTTTATCACTAAATACAATTCCAGACTTCATAAAACTTACGCCACCATAGTATTCGATATCTCCATTATTATAATAAGCTCTTGGTATGTCTAATACATCCTCTATTATAGAGTCGCTAAATACTCCTTGATATTGTAGGTTATGAATTGTATAAACAGTTTTTATATTTTTATATTTTTTTGAATGGCTATATTTCTCCTTTAATATCAATGGGATCATACCAGTATGCCAGTCATTTAAATGAACTATATCTGGATAGAAGTTTAATATAGACATAACTTCAAGAACTGCATTACTAAAGAATGTATATCTTTCTGCATCATCTCCATATCCATATAGATATGCTATTTCTCCCTCCCTTTTAAAATAGTACTCATTATCTATAAAATAAAATTTAACTCCATTTAGATCCATTTCTAAAAGACCACAATACTGTTTTCTCCAACCAACATCTACACTAAATACTGCAACTTCTTTTAATTGCTCTTTTAAGTAATTTGGCATAGTTGAATACTTTGGTAGTATTACTCTAACATCTATACCTTCTTTTTTTAATGACTTAGGCAATGCATAAGATACATCGCCTAATCCCCCAGTTTTTGCAAATGGCCAGCATTCTGCAGTAGCATAAAGAACCTTCACTAATATATTCCCCCTTTAAATAGCTGTATTTTTTCCAATAACTACTGGATATTCTATATCTCCTTTTAATTCTTTTCCTTCTGATATGTATACATTTTTATCAAATATAACATTTTGTAATTGTGCATCTTTTTCTATTGTACAGTTTTGCATTATAACTGAATTTTCTATTACTGCACCTTCTTTTATATGAACCTTTCTAAATATAATACTATTTTTTACAGTACCTTCTATTACACATCCTGTAGCTACAAATGAATTCTCTACCTTTGCACTATCTGAATATATAGTAGGAGATTGATTTTGTTCTTTTGTTAATATTTTTCTATCAGAATATAATAATTCATTTGCAATGTCTTCTTGTAATAATTCATCCTTCATTGAATAATATGATTTTATTGAGTTTATACATTTAAGATATCCTTTATATTCATATGCACCGATCTTTAATTTATTAATAGATTCTGCTATAAAATCTTCTATATATGAATGTGTTCCTTCGCTTACACACTTATATATAGAAGATTTTATAAAATCAGTACGTTTCATTATATAAGTTTCCATAGACACATTAGCATTTTTAGAAGTTCCTATATTAGTTCCCATATTAATTACTCTATTTCCATCTATGTTCAATGTTGATGTTTCATAGAAATCTACATCTGCATTGTCTATCGACTTATAAATTATAGTTATATCATTATCTGATTCTTTATGATAATCTATCATTTCAGTATAATCTATATTTCCTATCATATAACTTGGTGCTATTAATATATACTCTTCTTCACATCTCTCTATATAATCTATATTAGCTAGTATATTGTAAATATCTCCATTTCTATATGGATATTTACTTCTATCCTTTGTATTCTCAGGACTAAATATAAATAATCCGCCTGTTTTTCTACTTAAATCCCAATCCTTACCACTTCCTAGATGGTCTGTTAATGATCTATACTTTTCTTTAGCAAATATTCCTACATTAGTTATACCTGAATTCACCATGTTTGAAAGTGAAAAATCTATAACTCTATATCTTCCTGCAATCGGAAGAGACGCTATTGGCCTTACGTTTGTAAGTTGATTCATAGTTAAGTCGTTTTTATTATCTAAATTTATTATACCTACACATTCACTTCTCATGATTAAAATCCCCCTTCTAATTCAAGCTGAGCTTTTACTACTTCATACTCAGATATAACATTTATACCATCTTGCTCTTTTATAATAGTATTATCTTCTATTATTGCACCTTCGCCTATCATAGCTTTTTCTATTATTACATTTTTACCGATCTTTACATTAGGCATTATTACAGAATCTTTTATTATACTATCGCTTCCTACTGATACCCCGTGAGATAAAACTGAGTTTTCTATTTTTCCTAATACTTTACACCCATCTGCTACTAATGATTTTTGTATATCAGAATCTTTACCTATATATTGAGGTGGCATCGACATAGTATTTGTGTATATTTTCCACTTAGAACTATTTAAGTCTATTTCATCATTAGATTTTATAATATCCATATTAGCTTCCCATAAACTTTCTATTGTACCTACATCCCTCCAGTAACCTTTAAATGGATATGCAAACATAGGTATTTGATCTTCTAACATCTTAGGTATTAAATTTTTACCGAAATCATCATAATTTGCTCCATTATTATCTACTTCTTCAAAGTATCCTTTCAACATTTTCCAATCAAATATGTATACACCCATTGATGCTAAATTACTTTTTGGATTCGCTGGTTTTTCTTCAAATTCATATATTGATGAATCTTCATTAGTATTCATTATCCCAAATCTCGAAGCTTCATCCCAAGGAACCTCTATTACTCCAATAGTTGCTTTTGATCCCATCTTTTTATGATGGTCTAGCATTTTACTATAATCCATTTTGTATATGTGATCTCCTGATAATATTAATACATACTCTGGATTATAACTATCTATAAAATCCATATTTTGATGTATTGCATGCGCAGTACCTCTATACCAATTTCCCTCTTTTTCATTCATATATGGTTGTAGTATATGTACTCCACCATTTATTCTATCTAAATCCCAATGACTTCCTGTTCCTATATGTGAATTTAATATTAGTGGTCTATATTGTGTTAAAACTCCTACTGTATCTATTCCTGAATTAGAGCAATTGCTTAAAACAAAATCTATTATTCTATACTTTCCCCCAAATGAAACTGCTGGTTTAGCAATTCTTTTTGTAAAAACTCCTAGTCTTGATCCTTGGCCCCCTGCTAAAATCATAGCTAGCATATCTTTTTTCATTACTTATCCCCCTTAATATTTATCCTTATCTAATTTATAATTTTTGAGTTTTAGTTTTAGGATTCACTTTATTGACTTTTTTATCTTTACCCCCTATGGATACTTTACTATTAGGATCTATTTGTATAGTGTCTATTTTTAGTTCCTTACCTTTTATAAATGTAGCTCCTAAAGGCGGTACTTTTATTCTTATATGATTATCTTTATTATGCCATTTCTCTGGATATGATGTCAGTTCTGAACTTTCCATTGTCTGATTTGATCCCCAATATTTTTCATTATCAGTATTAAATACCTCTTCATAAACCCCTTCATATGGTACTCCTATTTTATAATTATATCTAACTACAGGAGTAAAGTTTATAACTGCTATTATAAAATCTCTTTCATTTTTTCCCTTTCGCATTAAAGTTATTATACTTTGTTCACTATTATGTGGATCTATAAAATCAAATCCTTCATACGTATTATCTATTTCATGCAGAGCTTTTTCATTTTTATATAAATGATTTAAGTCTTTTACATAATCTTTCATTTTCATATGAGGTTCTCTTTCTAGTAGTTCCCATTCTAGTCCGTATGCATATCTCCATTCCAATCCTTGTCCAAATTCTGATCCCATAAACAATAATTTTTTCCCTGGGTGCATCATATAATATGCATATAACGTTCTTAATGAAGCAAATTTCTGCCAAGGATCTCCTGGCATTTTATCTAATAACGATTTTTTACCATGGACAACTTCATCATGTGATAGTGGTAAGATGAAGTTCTCTGAAAATGCATACATGAAAGAGAATGTAATTAATTCATGATGGTGTTTTCTGTATATAGGGTCCATCTCCATATATTTCAATGTATCATTCATCCATCCCATATTCCATTTATATGTAAATCCAAGAGCACCTGAATACGTTGCCCCAGTCACCATAGGCCATGCTGTTGATTCTTCGGCTATTATAATTGGATTATTAACTGTAGTATAAACAATTTTGTTTAATCTTTTTAAGAAATCTATTGCTTCTAAATTTTCTCTTCCACCGTATTTATTAGGTCTCCATTCTCCAATATCATAATCTAAGTAAAGCATACTAGAAACTGCATCCACTCTTATTCCATCTATATGATATTCATTAAACCAATAAAGTACATTAGAAATTAAAAAACTGTTAACCTCTGGTTTGCCTAAATCAAAATGAGCAGTTCCCCATCCTATATTTTCAGCTTTTAAAGGATCTGAATATTCAAATTGTGCAGATCCATCAAATTTATATAGTCCATGAGCATCTTTACAAAAATGACTATATGCAAAATCTAATATTACTCCAATACCATTTTCATGGCATTTATCTATAAATGCTTTAAACTCAGTAGGTGTTCCATACCTACTTGTACTACTATAATATCCTATAGTTTGATATCCCCAAGATTCATCTAGCGGATGTTCAGTTATAGGCATTAGTTCTATATGTGTATATCCCATATCTTTTACATATTCTATCATTTCATATAATTCTTCATATGAAAAAAATTCTCCGTCCCATTTTCTCTTCCAAGAACCTAGATGAACTTCATATATATTCATTGGACTATTATCATGAACAATTTTTTGCTTTTCTCTTTGCCATTTTCTATCATTCCATTTGTAGTTATCATTTGTGTATATTATTGAAGCTGTATTTGGTCTTTTTTCTGAAAATACCGCATAAGGGTCAGATTTCATTCTACTAACTCCATCACATCCGATTACATTGTACTTATACGCTTGTCCTTGTTTTGCATTAGTTAAAAATATAGTCCAAATTCCGCTTCCTTCTATATTTTCCATAGGATAAACTTCTTTGTTCCAATCATTAAAATCTCCAACTAAATAAACATTCTTTGCATTTGGCGCCCATACATTAAAACATATTCCTATCTTACCTTTATATCTCGATTTATGACTTCCTAAAAAATTATAACTATCATACAATTCCCCTCGTTTGAACTTATCTATATTATTTATATCAATAATATCTTCATAATCCGGTATCTTTTTATATGCCATCTATAAAATTTCCCCCTTGAACCTCAAATTTTATTATTTGTTACTTAATTATATAATAAAAAATACAATATTTTATAATTAACCGTTATAAAAATTCAGACATTTAAGTATTTTTTAATATGTGTTTTTACAAATCTCTGCATTTAAAATCATTTTTTCATCAATCTTTAATTCCCCCTAGTTTTTAAGTAAATTTTTTATTAATTTATTTTTTAAAATTTACTTTAATAAAATAAAAAATAACCTTATATTCGACTATAAATATAAAAGGTTATTTTTTATTTTAAATTATTTATTTATCTTCACTTAGAACTTCTTTTATTCCTTTAAACGTTCCTAAAAATTTCACAGTATCTGATGGAAGGACTAGCTTTGTTGCATTACCATTTGCTACTTTTTCTAATGCTTCTATGGATTTAAGTGCTATAATATTATCATCTACTTCAGATTCTTTCATAGCTAAAAATACTTCTCTTAAACCTTGTGCAGTTGCTCTTTGGACATTTGTAATTATCTCAGCTTCACCTTGACCTTTTGCTAAAGCTATTTTCTTTATTGATTCTGCTTCACCTTCTGCTCTAAGTATTGCTGATTGTTTCTCTCCTTCTGCTTCACGAATCATTGATTCTTTTTTTGCTTCCGCTCTAAGTATTGCTGACTGTTTTTCTCCTTCTGCCTGAAGTATTGCTGCTGCTTTATTTCCCTCTGCTTGAAGTATTGATTCTCTTCTTTCTCTTTCAGCTCTCATTTGCTTTTCCATCGTAACTTGTATATCATGAGGTGGCATAATATTTTTTAATTCTACTCTATTAACTTTTATACCCCATTTATCAGTTGCTTCATCTAGTATAACTCTCATTTTTGTATTTATTATATCTCTAGATGTCAAAGTTTCATCTAAATCCAGTTCACCAATTATATTTCTAAGCGTTGTTGCTGTTAAATTTTCAATAGCAGTTATAGGATTAGCTATTTCAAATGTGTATCTTACTGGATCTGTTATTCTATAATAAACAACAGTGTCAATTTGCATTGTTACGTTATCCTTAGTTATCACTGGTTGTGGAGGAAAATCTACTACCTTCTCCCTTAAATCTATAATGTAACTCATTTGATCTAAAAATGGAACTAAAAAATGTACACCTGTATCTGCTACCTTACGAAACTTACCTAGTCTCATAATTATTCCAACTTTAGACTGCTTAACTACTTTTACACAAGATAACCCTATTATAACTACTACTGCTACTATTACTATAGGTAACACTAAACTAAATATAAAATCCATATGTCACTCTCCCTTTAATCAATTTTTTTTACTACTACCTTAACACCCTCTATTTTTAATACTTCTACCATTTCCTCTTTATCTATCTTCTCATTATCATATGAGATTGCACTCCAGCTTTCTCCCTCAATAATTACAATCCCAACTTTATTTGGATATATAGTTTCTTTTACTATACCTTTTTTATTTATAATAGCTTGTAAATTAGTATTATATTTATAATCTTTATCCTGTTTTATAAATTTTTTAGTAGCTATGGTTAGCATTAATGTAGAAATTATTGCAAATATTATTATTTGAATCAAAATACTATCTATTATACTACTAAGAAATATTAATATTACAGCCCCTATACTAAACCAAATTAGTGTTAATGTAGTTGTCATAAGTTCTGCTACTGCAAATAAAATAGCCACAATTAGCCATATTAACTTCATTGTCCTCCCTCCTCACTAAATATGCTTTTTTCTATATACTTAATTGTATTCTACTGTATTTAAATTTACTATAAAATCTATGTATTCTTTACTAATTTGTTATTTTTCATTTTATATATATTTGAGTTAAACAAGCTATAATTTCTATATACTTCAATCATTTAGTATGAAAAAAGAGCTCTTACAATTTAAAGGACTCTTAATATATATAATTAAGCTTTAACTACTCTTTCTTCAGCTAAATACTTATCTATTATATTATTTAACTGTTCATTATTTTCTACTATATATTCTTCATAAGTTAAATTAGATTCTTCTACTGATTTAGCTAACTCATATAAGAATTCTGGTACATTCTCTCTAGTTATATCTCCTATATAACTTCCTAATTTTGTCTTGTCTTTTCCTTTTTCCCCACCTAGATAAAGTTCAAAAGATTCTGTAACTACATTATTTACTCTTTTTTTCTTTCCTGCAAATCCTAGTATTCCCATTTGATGTGTTCCACAAGAGTTTGTACATCCTGATATTCTTATTTTAGGAAGTATATCATCATTAAAATTCTTTTCTTTAAAATATTTTAATATATCTTCTAACATACCTTGACTATCAGCTATGCCTATTTGACATATATTAGAACCTATGCACGCTACACTTTGCTCTAATTTAGTTTCTCCACCTAAATTTTGAGTAAGATTTATTAATTCAACAGCTTCTTCTCCATTTAAGTTTCTTATATACATACCTTCATTCATAGATAATCTAATTTCTATATCTTCTAATTTATCTAATTTATCTATTAATAATTTATAATTACTCATAGATAGCTGACCACATACAGGATGGAAGTATACACTATAAAGACCTTCTTGTTTTTGTGGTATTAATCTATTATGAGTTATACTAGTTTTTATACCTTGTTTTTTGTATTCTTTATATTCTATATTTACATCTAAATTTTCACTTTCAAATACTTTATTAAGATGTTCTTTATAGCAATTTAAGAATGCTTCTTCTCCCATTCTATCAACAATATATCTTATACGAGCTTTATTTTTATTCTCATAATCACCTTCAGCTATAAATAAATTTGTTATAGCCTCTACATGATATAATATTTCATTAGGATTTATTAATGAGTCAAACTCTACTGACTTGGCTGGATTTTTTCCAATCCCTCCACCTATATAAACTTTAAAATATTCTTTATTGTCCTTTTTTATAGCTAAAAAACCTAAATCTGCCACAGTACTATTTCCACAATCTTTTTCACTACTTGAGAACGATACTTTTAATTTTCTTGGTAATTTATATGTAGTTATTTTACTCATAAAGTGCTCATTTACTGCTTCTGCATATGGAGTAACATCAAATGCTTCTTCTACATCTACACCTGATAATGGCGATATTGATACATTTCTCGGGAAATTTCCCCCTCCTCCACGTGTAAATATGTCATTTTTTAGCGCTTCTTCCATTGTATCACAAACACCATCTATAGATAAACTATGTAACTGTATCGCTTGTCTAGTAGTTAAATGTACTTTATCTAAATTTTGTTTTTTTGCTAATTCATATACTTTTTTAAATTTATCCATACTCATTATTCCTGATGGAATTCTAAGTCTTATCATAAAGTCTTGCCCACCACGTTGAGCATAAGAACCCATACCACCAGACATTGCCTTAAAGTCTCCTGATGAAACTTCTTTATTTACAAATTTATGCCCCAACTCCCTAAATACTGGTATTTCTTTAATTAAAGCTTCTTTTAAGCTATTCATAATTACTCCTTCTCCTCATACACCAAAATTAATATCTATTAAATTATATCATAGGATAATTTTAATATTATGAATTTTACTAATTTTAATTATTTAAGATATATATAATTATTATTAATATTTTTAATGATTATATATTTATTACTCATAATTACTTATAGCCATAAACCTTTTTATAAATGGATACAAAATGAACATAAAAAAAATCCCATATACTATAGCTGCTATATAATTTTTTTCCAATATATGTGTTAATACAGGAGTTATAGATACTATCAATACAATAAAATATATTAGCCTCCTCATAAAAAATCCCCTTTCATCTATATGTTTATTTACTATATAAAATAGTTTTTCAACTTAAACAGTATTGCATCAAATATCTCTTTTACTTCTTTTACTTTTAATGCAAATACTACAATTAAATATGTACTCATTCCTAATATTACAGATATAAAACAATTAAATGCTATAAATTTTCTAGATTCTAAAGCAAATCTACTTCCATAAATAAATATATAATTATAAGCAATTCTCATAATTATATACATTACAATAGATGCTATAGCTCCTTTAATAAATGTTTTTAATATATAACTAAACCCTATCTTACCTATTTTTTTCCTTAGAGATATTAATAAAAGCATCGTAGTTACAGTAGCTGATATAGAACTTGCCAATGCTAGTCCCCCTATCCCCATTATATTTACTAAAATTATAGAAAAAACAATATTTATAACTACTGATATAGTTGCATTTCTAACAGGCGTTTTAGTATCTTGTAACGAATAAAATGACTTCGCTAATAACTCTTTTAGTCCATAGGCTAGTATTCCTATAGAATAGAAAAATAATGCTGTTGATGTCAAATATGTATCATGTGAGTTAAAAGAGCCCTCTTCAAAAAGAACTTTTACTATTTCAGTAGAAAAAGTTGTCATTACAACCATTATAGGTAACATTATTATTACTATCATATTTATAGACTTTGAAATATTTATTTTAAATAATTTTTTATTTCCTTCACTAGCTAGTTTTGAAAGTATCGGGTACATTATTGTAGATATAGCTACGGCTATTACCCCTACTGCAAACATATTTAGCTTATTAGCATAATTTAATGCTGTTATGCTACCGCTATCTAGCGTTGATGCTAAGGTTCTATTTACTACGGCATTTATTTGATTAATATATGAACCTATAAATACTGGTATAACTAAAAATAGTATTTGCCTTATATTTTCGTCTCTTAAATTTACAGTTAACCTATGTTTATATCCTTTTTTTATTAATAAAGGCAACTGAAATAATAATTGAGCTATATATGCAATTAAAGTTCCATAAACCATAACATAAGATTCTGTTACTGATGCAAAAATAATAGCTATTATAACAAATATATTAAATGGTATAGTTATTGCACCTGAAATATATACATTACCTGATGCTACTAAATATGATGATACCAATCCATTTATAGCTATAAATACCATTGAAAATATTAATATTTTAGAGTAATTTACTGTTAAATCAAAAACATCTCCCTTAAACCCTACTGCAAATATTTTTACTATATATGGTGCAAATATCACGCCTAGTAATACGAATACGAGACTTATGAGTATAACTATATTAAGAATATTACTTGTAAACTTATTTACTTCCTCTTGTCCTTTACTTGATTTAATTTTGAAATATATTGGTATAAATGTTGTCCCTAAAGCTGCACTTATACCGTCAAATAAAACCACCGGTATATTAAGAGCAGTCAGATATGCATCAGTTATTTCACCTGCACCAAATGTTTGTGCTAATACTATATCTCTAAAAAATCCTGTTATCTTGGAAGTTAATATTATCAACATTAACACTAGAGCAGTTGTTTTAGTTTTTTTTGACATAACTATTCCTCTTTTCTGATTTTAAATAATATTTTTTAATATTATCTCTTAATATATATATCAATAAATTGATTTAAACAATTATAACATAAATTCAAATAATATGTAAAAATATCCCACAATATTATAAAAGCGTATATCTAAATAGATATACGCTTAATAATTTAACCTTGATTTGCTAATCTCTTGTAATTTTCATATCTTTCTTTAGAATATTCCTCAGCTAAATTAAATAATTCTTCTGCAACATCTGGGAATTGCTTAGATATAGCAGAATATCTTACTTGTCCCATTAAGAAATCTCTAAAACTTTCAGTTGGTTCCTTAGAATCTAAAGTAAATGGATTCTTTCCTTGTTCTTTTAATACTGGGTTGTATCTATATAAGTGCCAATATCCACAAGCAACTGCTTGAGCTTGATTAGCAGTACTTCTTCCCATACCTTCTTTTAATCCATGAGATATACATGGTGCATAAGCTATGATTAATGATGGACCATCATATTCTTCAGCTTCTCTTATGGCTTTTAATACTTGGTTCTTATCTGCTCCCATACCAACTTGAGCAACATATACATTTCCATAGCTCATAGCCATCATACCTAGATCTTTCTTCTTAGATCTCTTACCTGCTGCTGCGAATTTTGCCATTGCTGCTACTGGAGTAGATTTTGATGCTTGTCCTCCTGTATTAGAGTATATTTCTGTATCAAATACTAATACATTTATGTCCTCACCTGATGCAAGAACATGGTCAAGTCCTCCATATCCTATATCGTATGCCCAACCATCTCCACCTACTATCCATTGAGATTTTTTAACTAAATAATCTTTCTTCTCTCTTAAACATTCTATTAGCTCTTTAGCTCTTCCATCACAATTGCAATTTTCTATTGCTTCTATTACCTTTTTACTAGCTTCTTTAGATGCTTCTCCATTATTCATATTAGCTATCCAGTTTTCAAATACATCTTTAAAAGACGAAGCCTCTGGCATAGATATTAATTCTTGCATATCTTCTTTTATTTTATTTCTTATTTGTTTAACACCTAGATACATACCATATCCAAACTCTGCGTTATCTTCAAATAAAGAGTTTGCCCAAGCTGGACCTTTACCTTCATGGTTTACAGTATATGGAGTTGTAGGAGCGGATCCACCCCATATAGATGAACATCCTGTAGCATTTGCTATCATCATTCTATCTCCATATAATTGAGTAACTAATTTAATATATGCAGGTTCACCGCATCCTGCACATGCCCCTGAGAATTCGTACAGTGGCATCTTAAATTGAGAATCCTTAACTGTTTTCCCTTCTACTAAATAACCTTTATCAGAAACACTAGATATAGCATAATCCCAATTTGGTATTTCTTTTTCAGTTTGAGTTTCAAGAGGTTTCATAACTAATGCCTTATCTTTGGCTGGGCATACATCAGCACAGTTTCCGCATCCTGTACAATCCATAGTATCTACTTGGATTTTATATTGTAATCCATCGAATCCTCTTCCTACAGCTTTTTTAGTTTCAAATCCTTCTGGTGCATTTTGTAATTCTTCATCATTTAAAAGGAATGGTCTGATAGTTGAGTGAGGACATATATATGAACATTGATTACATTGAATACAGTTTTCTAATATCCATTCTGGTACATTTACAGCTATACCACGTTTTTCATAAGCTGCTGTTCCTTGAGGGAATGTACCATCTTCTATACCGTTAAATGTACTTACAGGTAAACTATCTCCTTCTTGTGCATTTATTGGTCTTAATATATTTGTTATAAATTCTGGTTCTTGTGTATTTGTATTATCATCATCTGTAGCTGTAGCCCAAGATGAAGGTATGTTTATTTGAACTAAAGCATTTTTACCTTGTTCAACTGCTTCATAGTTCATATTAACAACTTTTTCACCTTTTTTACCATAAGCTTTGCTTATAGAATCTTTTAAATATTGAGTAGCTTCATCTTCAGGGATTATGTTAGCTAATTTAAAGAATGCAGATTGCATTATCATATTTATTCTATTTCCAAGTCCAATTTCTTGAGCTATCTTAGTAGCATTTACTGTATAGAATTTTATTTCATTTTTAGCTAAATAATTTTTCATTTTTGCTGGTAAATGAGTTTCTAATTCTGATTCATTCCATATAGTATTTAATACAAAAGTTCCACCTTTTTTAAGACCTTTTAATAAATCATATTGATTTACATAAGATTGATTGTGGCAAGCTATATAGTCTGCATTATCTATTAAATATGTTGATCTTATAGGAGAATCTCCAAATCTTAAGTGAGACATTGTTATACCACCAGATTTTTTAGAGTCATATGCAAAATATGCTTGCACATATTTCTTAGTGTTATCTCCTATTATTTTTATAGCTTGTTTATTAGCTCCTACTGTACCATCTGATCCTAGTCCCCAGAATTTACAGTTTATAGTATCTTTGTGTTCTAATTTAAAACTTGCATCAACTGGTATTGAAGTATTTGTTACATCATCATCTATACCAACTGTAAATTGATTTTTAGGGTTAACACTTGCTAAATTATCAAATATAGCTTTTATACTTGCTGGTGTTACGTCTTTTGAACCTAACCCATATCTTCCACCGATTATCATAGGTGCATTTTGTTCTTCATAGAATGCTGAACGTACATCTAAATAAAGTGGTTCTCCTATAGATCCTGGTTCTTTTGTCCTATCTAGTACACATATTTTTTCTACAGTCTTAGGTATAACATTTAGTAAATGTTTTGTTGAAAATGGTCTATATAAGTGAACTTTTACTAAACCTAATTTCTCTCCTTTAGAATTTAATTCATCTATAGTTTCTTCTATAGTCTCAGTTACTGATCCCATAGCAATTAATATGTTAGTTGCATCTGGAGCACCATAGTAATCAAATAAACCATAGCTTCTACCTGTTAATTTACTTACTTCATTCATATATCCTTCTACTATAGGAACTATTTGATAATAAAACTTATTTCCAGCCTCTCTTGTTTGGAAGTATATATCTGAATTTTGAGCTGTACCACGAGTTACAGGATGCTCTGGTAACAGTGCTCTTTCTCTAAATGCCTTTACTGCTTGTTTATCAATTAAACTTTCATAGTCCTTATAATCTAGAAGTTCTATTTTTTGTATTTCATGAGAAGTTCTAAATCCATCAAAGAAATGAACAAATGGTAATCTTCCTTTTATAGCTGCTAAATGTGCTACTGGTGCTAAGTCAGCTACTTCTTGAACTGAACCTGATGCCAACATTACACATCCTGTTTGACGTGCTGCCATAACATCTTGATGGTCACCAAATATTGAAAGTGCTTGAGATGCTAATGCACGAGCACTAACATGGAATACACCTGGAAGTAATTCTCCAGATACCTTATACATATTAGGTATCATTAAAAGTAGACCTTGTGATGCAGTAAAAGTAGTAGTAAGAGCACCTGCTTGAAGGGAACCATGGAAAGTTCCTGCTGCCCCAGCTTCAGATTGTAATTCTACTACACTTACTTTTTGATTAAATATATTTTTTACTCCTTGTGCAGACCATTCATCAACTACTTCGGCCATAGTAGAAGATGGAGTTATTGGGAATATAGCTGCTACATCAGTATATGCATAAGCTACATATGCTGCAGCTGTATTACCATCCATAGTTTTAATTACTTTTGCCATAATCTATCTCCTTTTATGTATTCTTTTCAATATATCACTTTTAGTATTAACATATTGCTTTATAATTATTATTTTTAGCATAAATTTAATATAATAATCGTATTTTCTGAAATTTATATACTAGATTATGAACTTTCAATTAATGATATTATTAAATAGATTTGTAACTATATATTAGAATTTGTAATTAGGATTAAAGTAGATTCTTAAAGAAATGAATTTAATTTGGAAATAAAAAAAAGACTACGTGGCTACGTGCTACTCTCCCAGGCGGTCGCCCACCAAGTACCATCGCCGCTAAAGAGCTTAACTTCTGTGTTCGGTATGGGAACAGGTGTATCCTCTTTGCTATAATAACCACATAATCTTTAATTTAGAGTTAATACTCTGAAAACTGCATATCATTTAAAATTGATATTTCGCCAACGATATTCCCTTGCTACCGCGTCGGTCATATCCGTTGCTCAAATCCATCATTTATCTTGGTCAAGTCCTCGACCTATTAGTATCGATAAGCTAAATAC
>OCIU01000294.1_pt1 | contig 49786 bp, 37 predicted proteins | sample 1538471 | NCBI WGS metagenome assembly OCIU01 (sample SAMN04571693, study PRJEB22368) | human gut metagenome | biome: human gut; material: stool | host: Homo sapiens | place: Luxembourg | collected 2012-06-01 | reverse complement strand
AATGAAACTGACAAAAAATCAAAAATCAGTAGCTGACAAGGTTGAAGCAGGGAAGGCATACACACTGAAAGAGGCTTCAGAGCTGGTAAAGGAAATCACCACTACCAAGTTTGACGCTTCTCTCGATATTGATGTACGCTTGGGCGTTGACCCGCGTAAGGCTAACCAGATGGTTCGTGGCGTGGTTTCACTGCCCGCCGGTACTGGTAAGGTTACACGCGTGCTCGCACTCTGTACTCCTGATCAGGAAGCTGCTGCTAAAGAGGCAGGTGCCGACTACGTTGGTCTCGACGAGTATATCGAGAAGATCAAGGGCGGCTGGACAGATGTTGACGTAATCATCACAATGCCTTCTTGCATGGGTAAGATTGGTCCTATCGGCCGTATCCTCGGTCCGCGTGGATTGATGCCTAACCCTAAGAGCGGCACTGTAACTATGGACGTTGCTAAGGCAGTTAAGGAAGTAAAGCAGGGTAAGATTGACTTTAAGGTTGATAAGGCTGGTATCGTCCACACATCAATCGGTAAGGTTAGCTTCACTCCGGAGCAGATCTATCAGAATGCTAAGGAGTTCATCGCTACCATCATCAAGCTCAAGCCTGCTGCTGCTAAAGGTACATACATCAAGAGTATCTTTATTTCGAGCACTATGAGTAAGGGTATCAAGGTTGATCCTAAATCAGTTGAGTAACTCTAAAAGTTTTGTAAAATGAAGAAAGAAGTAAAAGATACTATTATTGCTGAGCTCGGTGCGAAGTTGAAGGAATATTCTCACTTCTACCTTGTTGACCTCGCAGGTCTCAACGCCGAGGCTACAAGCAATCTGCGTCGCAAGTGCTTCAAGAGCGAGATCAAGATGATCGTCGTTAAGAACAGTCTCCTCCGTGAGGCTTTCCAGGCAAGCGACATAGATTTCGAGCCGATGTATGACTCACTTAAGGGTACTACAGCTGTTATGTTCTGCAACACAGCTAACGTTCCCGCTAAGCTGCTGAAGGAATACAAGAAAGAGGGCGTACCTGCACTCAAGGCTGCTTATGCTGAGGAGACTATCTTCGGCGCTGACCAGCTCGAGGCACTTGTAGCTCTCAAGAGCAAGAGCGAGGTTATCGCAGATATCGTGGCATTGCTGCAGTCTCCTGCAAAGAACGTTGTTTCTGCTCTCCAGTCAGGCGCAAACACTATTCACGGTGTGCTTAAGACTTTGGGCGAGCGTCCTGAATAATACATCTCCAAGTCACAAAACATTAATATTAAAAACAATTAAAATTTTAGAATAAAATGGCAGATATCAAAGCTATTGCTGAAGAGTTGGTAAATCTCACAGTAAAGGAAGTAAATGAGTTGGCAACAGTCCTCAAGGAAGAGTACGGCATCGAGCCTGCTGCAGCTGCTGTAGCTGTAGCTGCTGGTCCTGCTGCTGCAGGTGAGGCTGCTGAGGAGAAGACATCTTTCGATGTTATCCTCGCTGAGGTAGGTGCTGCAAAGCTCCAGGTAGTAAAGGCAGTTAAGGAAGCTTGCGGTCTTGGCTTGAAGGAAGCTAAGGATCTCGTAGACGCCGTTCCTGCTAAGATCAAGGAAGGTCTCTCTAAGGACGAGGCTGAGAACTTGAAGAAGGCTATCGAGGAGGCTGGTGCTAAGGTAGAGCTCAAGTAATTTTGACATTACGTTGACAACCAGAACGGATGGTTGCTGAGTACGTAATGTGTACGGACAATAATAACGGCAACCATACGTTTCAAAATTTTCATACGGTTAGGATCTTCCAAGTAGGCGGGTCCTAACCTTTTTGTGTCTTTTCACATACATTGATTTTTATCACCCTATAATATCTTCTGATGGCTTCAAAAATTGTTGATAACAGAGTAAACTTTGCCAGCGTCCATAATCCGTTACCTTATCCGGATTTTCTCGATGTGCAGCTCAAGTCTTTCAAAGACTTCCTACAGTTGGACACTCCGCCTGAAGAACGCAAGAATGACGGACTGTATAAGGTGTTCTCTGAGAACTTCCCTATCACCGACACGCGTAACAATTTCGTTCTTGAGTTCTTGGATTACTATATCGACCCGCCACGTTACTCAATTGACGAGTGCCTTGAGCGCGGTCTGACTTATAGCGTACCCTTGAAGGCTAAGATGAAACTCTACTGTACGGACCCTGATCATGAAGACTTCGACACATTCATTCAGGACGTATTCCTTGGCACAATCCCTTACATGACTTCTAATGGCACCTTCGTAATCAATGGTGCCGAGCGTGTTGTCGTTTCGCAGTTGCACCGTTCTCCGGGCGTTTTCTTCGGTCAGGGCGTTCATGCCAACGGCACCGTGCTCTATTCTGCACGTATCATCCCGTTCAAGGGTTCATGGATTGAGTTTGCTACTGACATCAATAATGTTATGTATGCTTACATCGACCGTAAGAAGAAGTTGCCCGTAACAACTCTTCTCCGTGCCATGGGCTACGAGCAAGATAAGGATATCCTTCAGATATTCGACCTTGCCGAGGAGATGAAGGTCAACAAGAAGAACATGAAGGCTGCCATCGGTCGCAAGCTTGCTGCACGTGTGCTCAAGTCTTGGAACGAGGACTTCGTTGACGAGGATACCGGCGAGGTTGTATCTATCGAGCGCAACGAGGTTATCATGGAGCGTGAGACTGAACTTACTGAGGACAACATTGATGATATCCTCGATTCGGGTGCTCAGTCTATACTTCTCCATAAGGATGCCGAGGCTGCCAACAAGTATGCTATCATCTTCAATACTCTTGCCAAGGACCCGTCTAACTCTGAGAAGGAGGCTGTGCTCTATATTTATCGCCAGCTCCGTAATGCCGATCCTGCTGATGACGCATCAGCTCGTGAGGTATTCCAGAACCTCTTCTTCTCTGACAAGCGTTATGACTTGGGCGAGGTAGGTCGCTACCGTATTAACAAGAAGCTCGGTCTTGACACCGACTCTGAGGTACGCGTACTGACTAAGGATGATATCATCGAGATTATCAAGTATCTTATCCAGCTGGTTAACTCTAACGCTACCGTCGACGATATCGACCACCTTTCAAACCGTCGTGTTCGTACCGTAGGCGAACAGTTGAGCAACCAGTTCTCTATAGGTTTGGCTCGTATGAGCCGCACAATTCGTGAGCGTATGAACGTACGTGACAACGAGGTGTTCCAGCCTACCGACCTTATCAACGCCAAGACTATCTCAAGCGTTGTAAGCTCGTTCTTCGGTACCAACCCTCTGTCACAGTTCATGGACCAGACCAACCCTCTTGCCGAGGTGACACACAAGCGTCGTCTTTCAGCTCTTGGTCCTGGCGGTCTTTCTCGTGAGCGCGCAGGCTTCGAGGTTCGTGACGTTCACTATACACACTACGGTCGTCTGTGTCCTATCGAGAGCCCTGAAGGTCCGAACATCGGTCTTATCTCTTCTCTCTGTGTGTATGCCACAATCAACGAACTCGGTTTCATCGCCACTCCTTACCGTAAGGTGAACGATTCTATCGTCGACCTCGACAACAAGGATGTTGTTTACCTCACAGCTGAGGAGGAGGAAGGTCACATCATCGGTCAGGGTAACGCGCCGCTCCGCGAGGACGGATCGTTCATCCGCGACAACGTTAAGTGTCGTCAGAACGCTGAGTTCCCGGTTGTACCTCCATCTGAAGTAGACCTTATGGACGTTTCTCCGCAGCAGATTGCTTCTGTTTCGGCAGGTCTTATTCCGTTCTTGGAGCATGACGACGGTCACCGTGCGCTCATGGGATGTAACATGATGCGCCAGGCAGTACCTTTGCTTCACAATGATGCACCTATCGTAGGTACAGGTCTTGAGAAGCAGGTTTGTGAGGATTCACGCACTATGATTACTGCCGAAGGCGAAGGTGTAATAGAATATGTAGACGCTACTACTATACGTATCCTCTACGATCGTACCGACGACGAGGAATTCGTAAGCTTCGAGCCGGCTCTTAAGGAGTATCGCATTCCTAAGTTCCGCCGTACCAACCAGAACATGACCATCGACTTGCGTCCTATCTGCAACAAGGGACAGCGTGTTAAGGCTGGTGATATTCTTACCGAAGGCTACGCTACAGAGAACGGCGAGCTCGCACTCGGCCGCAACCTCCTCGTGGCTTACATGCCGTGGAAGGGTTACAACTACGAGGATGCTATCGTGCTTTCAGAGCGTATGGTTCGCGACGACGTTCTCACTTCAGTACACGTTGACGAGTATTCACTCGACGTTCGTGAGACAAAGCGTGGTATGGAGGAGTTCACAAGCGATATTCCTAACGTATCAGAGGAAGCTACAAAGGACCTCGACGACAATGGTATCGTACGTGTTGGCGCTCGTATCGAGCCGGGCGACATCCTTATCGGTAAGATTTCGCCTAAGGGCGAGAGCGATCCTTCACCTGAGGAGAAGCTTCTCCGAGCCATCTTCGGCGACAAGGCAGGTGACGTTAAGGATTCTTCATTGAAGGCCAATCCGTCGTTGAGCGGTGTCGTTATCGACAAGAAGCTCTTCGCACGTGCCGTTAAGACTCGTGAGTCGAAGAAGCAGGACAAGATAATCCTTGCCAAGATTGAGGAAGAGTATGAGGCAAAGAATGACGACTTGAAGGATATTCTCGTTGACAAGCTTCTCACTCTTACTGAGGGTAAGGCTTCAATGGGCATTAAGGACTACTCAGGTGCCGAAATCGTAACAAAGGGTACCAAGTTCACAACTACAATGCTTAAGAACCTCGAGTATGACGGAATCCAGTCGAACGATTGGACCGACGACGAGCACGCCAACAAGCTCATCTCGAAGCTCATTATGAACTACATCCGCAAGTATAAGTTGCTTGATGCAGAACTCAAGCGCAAGAAGTTTGCCATCACTATCGGTGACGAGCTGCCTTCAGGCATTCTGCAGATGGCAAAGGTATACGTTGCCAAGAAGCGTAAGATTGGTGTAGGCGACAAGCTCGCCGGTCGTCACGGTAACAAGGGTATCGTTTCGAAGATCGTACGTATGGAGGATATGCCGTTCCTTGAGGACGGTCGTCCCGTCGACTTGGTATTGAACCCGCTGGGTGTGCCTTCACGTATGAACCTGGGACAGATATTCGAGGCTATTCTCGGAGCTGCCGGCCGCAAGCTCGGCGTTAAGTTCGCTACTCCTATCTTTGATGGTGCCCACCTTGAGGACCTCTCTGAGTGGACTGACAAGGCAGGTTTGCCACACCTTTGCTCTACACATCTTTATGATGGTGAGACTGGTGAACGCTTCGACCAGCCAGCTACAGTAGGTGTAACATACTTCTTGAAACTCGGTCACATGGTTGAGGACAAGATGCACGCCCGTTCAATCGGTCCGTACTCACTCATCACTCAGCAGCCGCTTGGTGGTAAGGCTCAGTTCGGTGGTCAGCGTTTCGGAGAGATGGAGGTTTGGGCTATCGAGGCATTCGGTGCCAGCCACGTACTTCAGGAGATTCTGACAATCAAGTCGGACGACACCGTGGGCCGTTCGAAGGCTTACGAGGCAATCGTCAAGGGCGACCCGATGCCAACACCGGGCATACCGGAATCGCTCAACGTGCTTCTGCATGAGCTCCGTGGTCTTGGTCTCAGCATCAAACTCGATTAATCCCGACATCCCAAAACTATAGAAATATATGGCTTTCAAGAAAGATATAAAAGTTAAGAATAATTTCACGAAGATTACCATCGGACTTGCCTCTCCCGAGGAAATCCTGGAAAATTCGTATGGCGAGGTGACAAAGCCTGAGACCATCAACTACCGTACTTACAAGCCAGAGCGCGACGGCTTGTTCTGCGAGCGCATCTTCGGCCCGACACGCGATTACGAGTGCGCCTGCGGCAAGTACAAGCGTATCCGTTACAAGGGTATCGTCTGCGACCGATGCGGTGTTGAGGTTACTGAGAAGAAGGTACGTCGTGAGCGCAGCGGACACATCGAATTGGTTGTGCCCGTTGCCCACATCTGGTACTTCCGTTCTTTGCCTAACAAGATTGGCTACCTCCTCGGTATGCCGACAAAGAAGCTCGACCAGGTTATCTACTATGAGAAGTATGTAGTAATCCAGCCGGGTATACTTGAGGGACGTACTGATTCGGAGGGTGAGGAAATCAATGGTTCGCACAAGATGGACCTCCTCTCTGAGGACGAGTATATGGACATCCTCGACAACAAGGTATCGCCCAACAACGACGACCTTGACGACAGCGATCCCAACAAGTTCATCGCCAAGATGGGTGCAGAGGCTGTTTACGACCTTCTTGCTGGTCTCGACCTCGACTCGCTCTCTTACGAGCTTCGCGACCGTGCCAACAACGACTCTTCGCAGCAGCGTAAGACAGAGGCTTTGAAGCGCCTTCAGGTAGTTGAGGCTTTCCGTGGCTCTAAGGACGTGAACCGTCCGGAGTGGATGATCATGAAGATTATCCCCGTCACACCGCCTGAACTCCGTCCGCTCGTACCGCTGGATGGTGGCCGTTTCGCTACTTCCGACCTCAACGACCTCTATCGTCGTGTCATCATACGTAACAACCGCTTGAAGCGTCTTGTTGAAATCAAGGCTCCTGAGGTGATTCTCCGCAACGAGAAGCGTATGCTCCAGGAGGCTGTCGACAGCCTCTTCGACAACTCACGCAAGTCGAGTGCAGTCAAGAGTGATGCCAATCGCCCGTTGAAGTCGCTCTCCGACTCGTTGAAGGGTAAGCAGGGCCGCTTCCGTCAGAACCTCCTCGGTAAGCGTGTTGACTATTCAGCACGTTCGGTTATCGTCGTTGGTCCTGAGTTGAAGATGGGCGAATGCGGTCTGCCTAAGCTTATGGCAGCCGAGCTTTACAAGCCGTTCATCATCCGCAAGCTTATCGAGCGCGGCATCGTGAAGACCGTTAAGAGCGCCAAGAAGATAGTAGACCGTCGCGAGCCGGTTATCTGGGACATCCTTGAGAACGTAATGAAGGGACATCCGGTTATGCTCAACCGTGCTCCGACACTTCACCGTCTTGGTATCCAGGCATTCCAGCCTAAGCTCATCGAGGGTAAGGCAATCCAGCTTCACCCGTTGGCTTGTACAGCGTTCAACGCCGACTTCGACGGTGACCAGATGGCTGTTCACCTCCCGTTGAGCAACGAGGCAGTTCTTGAGGCGCAGATTTTGATGCTCCAGAGTCACAATATCCTCAACCCAGCTAACGGTGCTCCAATCACAGTACCATCGCAGGATATGGTGCTCGGACTCTATTACATCACCAAGATACGTCCGGGTGCAAAGGGCGAGGGCCTTACTTTCTACGGCGACGAGGAAGCTCTCATCGCAAACAACGAGGGTAAGTGCGACCTTCACGCTCTGGTTAAGGTAGTAGTTGACGATGTGGTAGACGGCAAGATGCAGAAACGCATGGTGGAGACATCTGTAGGACGTGTCATCGTCAACCAGATTATCCCGAAGGAAGTCGGCTTCTTCAACGACGTAATCTCGAAGAAGACCTTGCGCGGACTCATCTCCGACGTTATCAAGGCTGTAGGTATGGCACGTGCGTGCGAATTCCTCGACGGTATCAAGAACCTCGGTTATCGCATGGCTTACGTGGCAGGTCTTTCGTTCAACCTTGACGACATCATCATTCCGCCAGAAAAGAAGGAAATCGTGGAGCGCGGTCATGAAGAGATTCGCAACATCCAGGACAACTATAATATGGGTTTCATCACAGAAAACGAGCGCTACAACCAGGTTATCGATACTTGGACCCATGTCAACAACGACCTTGCAAGCATCCTTATGAAGGAGATGACAGAGGCCGACCAGGGATTCAACGCCGTATTCATGATGCTCGACTCAGGAGCCCGTGGTTCTAAGGACCAGATCAAGCAGCTTTCAGGTATGCGTGGTCTTATGGCAAAGCCTATGAAGGCAGGTGCTGAAGGCCATCAGATTATCGAGAACCCGATTATCTCTAACTTCAAGGAGGGAATGTCGGTGCTCGAGTACTTCATCGCTTCGCACGGTGCCCGTAAGGGTCTTGCCGATACCGCTATGAAGACAGCCGACGCCGGTTATCTTACACGTCGTCTTGTAGACGTATCGCACGACGTAATCATCTCCGAGGAGGACTGTGGTACGCTTCGCGGACTCGTTTGCACAGCTCTCAAGAACGGTGATGAGATTGTCTCTTCACTCTCTGAGCGCATCCTCGGCCGTGTATCTGTACACGATGTCATCCATCCTTCTACAGGTGAGGTGCTTGTACATGCCGGCGAGGAAATCACCGAGCCAGTTGCCAAGGCCATCGAAAACTCTCCTATCGAGAGCGTCGAGATACGTTCGGTACTCACCTGCGAGAGCAAGAAGGGAGTCTGCATGAAGTGTTACGGCCGCAACCTTGCCACACAGCGCATGGTACAGCTCGGTGAGGCAGTGGGCGTTATTGCAGCCCAGGCTATTGGTGAGCCGGGTACACAGCTTACACTTCGTACTTTCCACGCGGGTGGTGTGGCTGGTAACGCAGCCGCCAATGCATCTATCGTTGCGAAGAACGATTGCAAGATTCACTTCGAAGACCTGCGTGTCGTTCCGTTCGTAGAGAACAACGGTGAGAAGGACATCAACTGCCAGATGGTAGTAAGCCGTCTGTCAGAGCTTCGGTTCATCGACCCGCATACAGATATTACACTCTCAGCAGTGAATGTGCCTTACGGTTCTTCACTCTACTTCAAGGAGGGCGACCTCGTGAAGAAGGGCGATCTCATCGCCAAGTGGGACCCGTTCAACGCTGTCATCGTTACGGAGTATGCAGGTACACTGCGCTTCAACGACGTCATCGAGGGCATCACATTCCGTGCTGAGACCGACGAGGCAACAGGTCTTACCGAGAAGATCATCACCGACTCGAAGGACAAGTCGAAGGTTCCTACCTGCGACGTGCTCGACAAGAACGGCGAAATCATCGGTACCTACAACTTCCCGGTGGGTGGTCACGTAGTATGCGAGGACGGTCAGACCGTCAAGACTGGTACTACACTCGTCAAGATTCCACGTGCTGCAGGTTCAGCAGGCGATATCACCGGTGGTCTTCCACGTGTTACCGAGCTGTTCGAGGCCCGCAATCCGTCTAACCCTGCAGTCGTTTCAGAAATCGACGGTGAGGTTACAATGGGCAAGGTTAAGCGTGGCAACCGTGAGATCATCGTCACATCAAAGACTGGCGACCAGCGCAAGTACCTCGTATCTCTGTCTAAGCAGATCCTCGTTCAGGAGCACGACGCTGTGCGTGCAGGCACTCCGCTCTCTGACGGTATCATCACTCCGGGCGACATCCTCGCCATCAAGGGCCCCACAGCCGTACAGGAGTATATCGTTAATGAGGTTCAGAACGTTTACCGTCTGCAGGGTGTGAAGATCAACGACAAGCACTTCGAGATTATCGTTCGCCAGATGATGCGCAAGGTTCAGATTGACGAGCCGGGCGATACAACATTCCTCGAGCAGGAGATGGTGGACAAGCTCGACTTCGCTGAGGAGAACGACCGCATCTGGGGTAAGAAATATGTTGTCGACGCAGGCGACTCTGACGTGCTCAAGGTTGGACAGATTGTTTCAGCCCGCAAGTTGCGCGACGAGAACTCAAGCCTCAAGCGCCGCGACCTTCGTCTCGTTCAGGTGCGCGACACCGTTCCTGCTACATCTACCCAGATACTTCAGGGTATCACACGTGCAGCACTCCAGACCAAGAGCTTCATCTCGGCTGCTTCGTTCCAGGAGACAACCAAGGTGCTCAACGAGGCTGCTATCCGTGGTAAGGTAGACTATCTGGAGGGCATGAAGGAGAACGTTATCTCTGGTCACCTCATCCCGGCAGGTACTGGTCTTCGTCAGTGGGACAAGATAGTTGTAGGTTCTAAGGAGGATTACGATCGCATGCAGGCCAACCGCCGCAATGTGACCGACTACTCTAAGGATGCCAACAAGACGGAAGAATAAAAAATAATGATATGCAGAAACGCTGCAAGCAGACTCGCAAGGGTCATGCTTGCAGCGTTTTTTTTTTGTGCCGTATGGGTTGGTTTTGTGTTGTTTACGTTTGTTGTGTTATTTAATCATGGAATATGGATTGAAGCTAACCGATAAACGTGTATAAATCAGTAGGATGAGGGTGTGTCCAACACTCAAAAAAAAGGAGTCCTTTTGCCTTCCAAAAGGAGTCCTTTTACCTTCCAAAACGAGTCCTTTTACAACGCAAAAGGACCCCTTTCTAATTGCGAAAGGAGTCCTTTTGAAATTATGCTGTTATTGTAATGCAAATAAAAATTTCAATCTTCAGCTTCTGATATTAACGCTTTTGATTCCCATTTCATTGCATTTGTGCCTTTACATGCGTCGTGTCGACATCATGAGTGCTGCGTAGAGCAGAGCGCCCGATGCCAATCCTGCCAGCGCATCCACCACGTAGTGTGCCTGGATGTACACCGTCGACATGCAAAGCAGCACGTAGAAGGGCAGCAGACAGAACACCAGACGGCGCTGACGGGTGTGGCATGCCAGCAGCATACACACAGTAGAGATGCCGACGTGCGACGACGGGAATGCCGCCGTTGGCCGTTCGCCAGCCGCCTTGGCATTCTCCACCAGTCCGTAGAAGAATCCGTCGGTGTAGCCCGGAGTGGCGAGACACTCCTGATGGGTGTTGAAGTAGGTGCCGAGCTGCGGGAATATGCCCGAAGCGATGTTGTCCACGCCCACCGCTTTATAATAGAATGTGGGTCCGACGACGGGCACGAATATGAAGATGATGTAGTAGATGAAGAACGAAGCCATCACTACGAAGGCGGCACGCTGGAACTCGTTGTATCGTCGGGCGAAATAGAACAGCACCACCAGCGCAATCATCGGGTAGTAGCTGGCGTAGCCCATGCTCATCAGTTCGCTTATGACGGGCCACGAGAATTTCCCGGCGAAGTAGAGTGAGGGTTGGCATCCGAACATCGACTGTTCCCATGCGCAGAACACATGGTCGAGATTGTTGAACATGCGGTTCAATTCGTAGGTGTCGGGATACCACCATGCCAGCAGCGACATTTGCGCCATGACACGCACCAGTTGCGTCAGTCGGCACGGTATGAGCCGGTAGACCAGCCACAGCGCTACGGTCATAGCCACCACGCGCACACGTCCCCATATCATGGAGTCGGGGTTTTGCAGATTGGTATAAGTGAACAGAGCCACCAGCAGCGTGAACACCGTGTAGCCCAGTACGAGCCATTCCAGAGCCAGCAGTCCGCGTCTGGGCTTCTGCTCAATAGCGAAGAGTTGTTTTATGAAGTTCATTTATGTTGTTGTTTCGTTTTTTACAGCCATCCGTTCTGCTTATACCATTCCACCGCCAGACGCACGCCGTCCGCCAGTTTGTAGTGCGGATGATAGCCCAGTTCGTCCATCGTAGGCTCGATGTCGCAACGCCAGTTGCGCTGTCGCAGAATGTTGTACTTGTCGTTGTTGAGCGCCGTAGGCTTGTGGGTTATGCGGCCGATGCGCTCGCCGATGTATGTCACGGCACGCAACACCCATATCGGAGCCACGATGCGCAGCATCCACTTCACGCCCATCTCCTTCTTGAGCAGTCGCGAGAAGTCGGCCGACTGATAGACCTCGCCGTCTGTAAGGAAATACTTGCGTCCGCTCATGCCACGGTCCAATGCCAGGAACACCGCCTGAACCACGTCGAGCACATACACGAACGTGATGTCCTGACGGCGGAATCCCGCACCGAAGTCAATGTGGCGCTTAACGCTCTCAGCCATGAGGAAATAGTCCTTCTCGCGCGGTCCGTACACGCCCGTCGGGCGCAGTATGATGTAAGGGAAATCGTTGCCTATAGAGTCGAGATAGCGTTCTGCCTCAAGCTTGCTGCGTCCGTAGGCAGTGTTAGGACGCGGACAGTCGTTCTCCGTAATGTCCTGATAGGGCTGTCGCTCGTGTATGGCGCCATACACGCTGAGCGAACTGAGGAATACAAAACGCTTGAGCGGCATCTGCAGTTCGATGAGAGCGTCCACCAGATTGCGTGTTCCGTCGGTGTTCATACGTCGGAAGTCGGCGTTGTCAATACATTTGGTCACGCCGGCAGCGTGCACAACATAGTCGAACGTGTGGCCGTCGAGCTGTTGCTTGAGCGCGTCTTTCGACGCAAAGTCAAGCTCAATGAAGTTGATGCGGCTGTCGGTGAGGTATCGGCGCGATGTGGTCTTGCGTACTGCCGCCCATACCTTCATGCCGCGGCGCAGGGCTTCTTCTACAATAAAACTGCCAATGAAACCGCTGGCACCGGTTATAAGAATCTTGTTAGTCATTATGAATGATGATGCATAATTCGAGCTGCAAAGGTAGTGCAAAATATTGGCAATATGACAAATTTGAATGAATTTATTGTTAATGTGGCGATTACAGCCATTTTTTTGTATTTTTGCAATTGCTAAATTAATAACCAATAATATATGCGCGTATTAATTGTCAACACTAACGAAAAGACGGGCGGCGCAGCAGTAGCAGCCAACCGCCTTATGGAGGCACTCAACAACAATGGTGTCAAGGCAAAGATGCTCGTAGCCAAGAAGGAGACCGACCAGATAACAGTCGTGCCGCTGCCACACGGTAGACTCACACGACTGCACTTTCTGTGGGAACGTCTTACCATATTCTTCCACCTGCACCTGCAGCGCCGTCACCTCTTCGAGATAGATACAGCCAATTCCGGAACGGACATAACCCGCCTGCCCGAGTTTAAGGAGGCCGATGTGATACACCTTAATTGGATAAACCAGGGTATGCTCTCGCTGCGCTCTATCCGCAAGATACTGCGCAGCGGCAAACCGGTGGTGTGGACCATGCACGACCTTTGGCCCGCCACGGGTATATGCCACTACGCCCGCACCTGCAGCGCATTCCGTACGGGATGCCACAACTGCCAGCTGCTGCCCGCAGGCGGTTCTGCCAACGACCTTTCGCGCCGTGTGTGGACGCGCAAGAAGGGCCTGTACCACAACTCCAACATCCATTTCGTCACGTGCAGCCGATGGCTTGAGGAGCAGGCAAAGCAGAGCGCCCTCTTCGTAGGGCAGCGTGTGACGTCCGTGCCCAACACCATCGACACCCGCATGTTCTGCCCCGGCGACAGCAAGGCGGCTCGACTGAACGTCGGACTGCCAGCCGAGGGCCGCATCATACTCTTCGTCTCGCAGAAGGTTACTGACGAACGCAAGGGCATGGAATACTTCATCGACGCCATCGACCGCCTCGTGAAGCAGCATCCCGAACTCAAGGACAATACATCAGTAGCCGTGCTTGGCGGCAACGCCCAGCTCGTTTGCGACCGTTTGGCACTGAAAGCCTATCCGCTCGGCTATGTCAGCGACGAGCGCCGTATAGTCGACATCTACCGTTCGGCAGACATGTACGTGCTGCCGTCGCTCGAAGACAATCTGCCCAACACCATCATGGAGGCTATGGCGTGCGGAGTGCCGTGCGTAGGATTCCGTGTGGGCGGCATACCCGAGATGATAGACCATCGCCGCACGGGCTATGTAGCCAACTTCAAGGATAGCAACGATTTGGCTGTTGGTATGAACTGGGTGCTGCAAGAGGCCGACACCGAACAGCTCAGTTCGGCTTGCGTCAGCAAGGTGACACGCTGCTACTCCGGACAGAGCGTCGCCATGCGCTACATCGAGGTGTACAACGAGCTGATAGCCCTGAAGCGCTACATCGTTTAATAAATAGTCAACCAATAAGAAAATAATGATAAAATTTTCAGTCATAACATGCACCTACAACGCGTCGGCAGTACTTGCCCGCACGCTCGACAGCGTTCTCAGCCAGTCGTGGACGCAGATAGAGCACATCATCATCGACGGTGCATCCAAGGATAACACCCTGGCTATGGCGCAAGCCTATAGCCTCAAGAACCAGGAGGAAGAGATCGAGCACGAAGTTGTCATCATCTCCGAACCCGACCGTGGCCTGTACGACGCCATGAACAAAGGTCTTGCCCGTGCCACGGGCGACTATATAGTCTATCTCAATGCCGGCGACGTGTTCCCTTCAGACCAGACACTCGAGCAGATATCCATCGAGGTGAACAACCGTTCGGACGGTAAGCTGCCCGCCGTGCTCTATGGCGACACCAATATAGTTGACGATGAGGGCCGGTTGTTGCACCCCCGCCGTCTGGCTCCGCCCGAAATCCTCACGTGGCGTTCGTTCCGTCATGGCATGCTCGTGTGCCATCAGGCTTTCTATGCACGTACCGACCTCGCCCAAGCCGAACCCTACGACCTGCGCTACCGCTTCTCTGCCGATGTCGACTGGTGCATACGCATCATGAAGCGTGCCGAACGCGAGCATCTGGCACTGCTGCGTCTGCCGCAGGTGGTGGTCAACTATCTCGACGGAGGCATGACCAACAAGAACCATCGTGCTTCGCTCATCGAGCGCTTCAACGTGATGCGCCGCCACTACGGGCTGCTTATGACCGTAGGCATGCACCTTTGGTTTGTAGTGAGAGCCGTTTTCAAGAAGTGATAATCCCCCGAAACGATACCTTGGCTTGTCGTATATTTGCATGAATGCGCCCGTTAAGAGATTTTATATCGTAACTTAACGGGCGCATTTGCTTACAATTTTTCAGACTGAATATGTTGATATATGTTAATGTGAAGTTGTGTTCGTGCACGCTGTATTGATGTAAATCAATAAAACTATGATGATATTCATATTCATAGTACAAACGCTTGCCACGTCACAAAATGTTAGTACCTTTGCATTGTCAAAAGGTTAATAGATTGTTTAGGTTAGTAGTAATAGATTTAGGTTTTTAGTTATTAGGTTTAAGGTAAATTTTATCGATTGTTTAACAGGAAAACAATGAGGACTTGTGAGAATCTTCATTCATCTTTAGAAAAAAGGATTTTTAGTTAAACATAGGCTTTACGGTGTTGCTCGTTGATGAGTGATGCCGTATTTTTTTTGTGTATTTCTCATTATTGCTTGTTTTATGCGCAATAAAGCAGCGATTATTAATCGTTTCTCAGAAAATTTATGTAAGTTTGCAGATGCAATAATTGTCTGTGTATGACACGCAGATAACTACAATAGCGCCGATTTGTTCTGAAAGCAAAAGCTATTAATTTGAAACCCTAAATTCACAAAGCATGAAAAGAAATATAGCCGTCATACTGGCAGGAGGCGTAGGATCGCGCCTCGGCATTTCCACACCAAAGCAATTCTTCAAGGTGGCGGGCAAGATGGTGGTTGAACACACCGTCGACGTGTTTGAACACAACTCTCGCATCGACGAGATTGCCATCGTGTCGAACCCTATGCTCATAGCCGACTTCGAGAATATCGTGCTGCGCAACAAGTGGCATAAGGTGAAGAAGATACTAAAGGGTGGTAAGGAGCGCTACGACTCGTCGCTCTCGGCTATACAGGCTTACGACAACGAGGATGTGAACCTCATATTCCACGATGCCGTGCGTCCGCTCGTGAGCCAGCGCATCATCAACGATGTGATTGATGCTCTTGCCGACCATCGTGCCATTGATGTGGCAATACCCTCTGCCGACACCATTATTGAAGTTGACGACAACGACAACATAACATCTATCCCTGACCGCTCACGTCTGCGTCGCGGACAGACTCCGCAGGCTTTCGACCGTCAGCTCATAACCGATGCTTACGAGCGTGCGCTGAAGGATCCCGCATTCAAGACTACCGATGACTGTGGTGTAGTGCGCCACTATACCGACGAACCGGTTTTCGTAGTACGTGGCGAGGAGAGCAATATGAAGCTTACATATCGTGAGGATACATATATGCTCGATAAGCTGTTCCAACTGAAAAACACCGAGCCCGACTCGATTGCACATGTCAACGACGTGTTCCGCGACAAGGTGGCTGTGGTGTTCGGTGGAAGCTACGGTATTGGCAAGTGTGTGGTTGACATGCTGCGTCAGAACGGTGCCAAGGTGTTCTCTTATTCACGTTCGGAAAACCATATCGACATAGGCGTTCGCGAGGATGTGGTACGTGCCATGACCGATGCCCACGAGCAGGCTGGCCGTATCGACTATGTGATATGTACAGCCGGTGTGCTCAACAAGGAGCCGCTTGCCACTATGGACTATCAGACCATACAGAACGCCGTGCAGACCAACTATATGGGTACGGTGAATGTGGCGCTTGAGGCTTATCCTTATCTGAAGCAGACCGAGGGCAAGCTGATATTCTTTACTTCAAGTTCGTACACTCGTGGTCGTGCCTTCTATAGCATATACTCGTCTACCAAGGCTGCCATTGTCAACTTTGTGCAGGCTGTGGCGCAGGAGTGGGACGGCGACGGCATCAAGATCAACTGCATAAACCCCGAACGTACCAAGACTCCTATGCGTCAGCACAACTTCGGCATTGAACCTGACGATACGCTGCTCATGCCCGAACGTGTTGCTGAGGCTACTTTGCAGACTCTCGCTTCTGACTGTACCGGACAGGTGATTGACGTGAGAAGAGTAAAAGAGTAGAAAAGTAAAAAGGGTAAAACAACGATAGATGAACTATCTCGAACAATTCAAGCAGCAGCAGTTGCGCACGTGTCAGTTCAAACAGCTCGGCATTCTCGAAGAAATCGACCGCATCTGCCGCAAGCACAATATAAGCTACTGGCTCGACGGAGGTTCGTTGCTGGGTGCTGTACGCCACGGCGGATTCATTCCGTGGGACGACGACATCGACATTGCTATGCCGCAAGACGATGCACGACGCTTTGCTGAGGTGGCACCCAAGGAGTTGCCGCCAACATTGCGTCTGCAGACACCCGACACCGAGAACACGCGTGAGCCTATAATGAAGGTGCGCGATCTCAACTCGTTCTATGTTGAGGGCAACGAAGACTTCTCGCTCGACTACTGCAAGGGCCTGTTTGTCGACATATTCCCCATGATCGACTATCCCAATGTGTCGCGTGCGTTCTGTCGCAAGTATGGCAAGGACATGTCGCGCTGCTATTCTATACTGCATCATTCGCATCAGTATTCGTGGCGCGCTGTAGCCGAGCTGTTCTACTTCGGCGCACGTTACCAGTTCTGCAAACTGATGTGGAAGGCAGCCTTCGCTTTCAAGCGCACTGGCACCTACATGTCTAACATACTCATCAACAACGGTTACGGCATAATGCACCGTCGCGACTCCATATTCCCGTTGCGAACAATAGAGTTTGAGGGCAAACGATTCTCGGCACCGGCCAATACCGATGCCTATCTGCACGACCTCTACCGCGACTACATGCAGATACCGCCCAAGGAGAAACAGAAGATTCACTCGGTGTTTATATTACCCGAGCTAATTAAACAGTAAACATATATGGCACGTTTTTATTCTTTGAAGAAGCGCGACGAGGAAGACGAGAAGACAGCCGACCCGTTCGGAGTGTTGCGCCCCAAAACAAAGACGGCTGAAAAACCTTTAGTAAATATACATAATATGGCAAAAGCATACGAATTTCTTGCCAACGGATTTGAGGATATCGAAGCGTTGGCTCCCGTAGACATACTGCGTCGAAGTGGTGTGGAAGTGAAGACTGTAAGCATTGGCGACTCTATCGATGTGGAGTCGGCTCATGGTGTGACGGTGAAGGCTGATATGCTGTTTGCCGATGCTGACTTTGCCGATGCTGACTTGCTGCTCATTCCGGGCGGTATGCCTGGCGCAAAGAACATCGATGAGCACGAAGGTGTACGCCGTGCCGTAATGCGTCAGGCTGAGACTGGACGTTTGGTAGGTGCTATCTGTGCCGGACCTATGGTCTTGGGTCATCTCGGACTGTTGTGTGGCAGACGTGCTACATGCTATCCGGGTTTTGAAGACCAGCTCGGAGGAGCCGAATACACAGCAGCTCTTTGCACTGTCGACGGCAACATCATAACGGGCAAAGGTCCTGGTGCATCGTTCGAATATGGCTATACTCTTGTGACGCTGCTCAAGGGCGAGCGTGTGGCAGAGGCGCTGAAGAAGGGAATGATGTACGAAGGTTAGTTGACGAGTGACGAGTTGACAAGTGACGAGTTGATATTACAATCTGTCAATTAAACATTAATCATTAATAATTAAACATTAAATATTGGATTACATCATCATAGTGGCTGGTGGCAAGGGATTGCGTATGGGTGGCGATTTGCCCAAGCAGTTTCTGTCCGTTGATGGCCGACCGGTGCTAATGCGCACCATAGAACGTTTCAATCAGTACAACCCGCAGTTGGGCATCATTGTAGTTCTGCCGCACTCTCAGCAGGACTATTGGCGACAGCTGTGCAGTAAGTACGCATTTGCTGTAGAGCACATCGTAGTAGATGGAGGCGAAACACGCTTCCATTCATCTAAGAACGGACTCGCTGCTGTGCCTGACGATGCACAAGGTGTTGTTGGTATTCACGACGGCGTGCGTCCCTTTGTATCGGTAGAGACAATAGCCCGATGCTTTGAGGCTGCGCGTATGCATGGAGCAGCGCTACCCGTTCTGCCCGTTACAGACACTCTGCGTTTTGTTGATGACGAAGGCGGACATAACGTTCAGCGCAACAACTATCGCACGGTGCAGACTCCGCAGACATTCGACATACAGCAGATAAAGCGCGCATTCAATACCGAATACAGCGACAACTTCACCGACGACGCATCAGTGGCTGAGGCTGCTGGCATGAAGATAACAATGGTTGACGGCAACCGTGAGAACATAAAGCTCACAACGCCTTATGACTTATTGTTTGCAGAGTTCCTCTGCAAACAATAAGTCGAGTTTTGAATTTTGAGTTTTGAGTTTTGAATGGGTCGGCTACGCCGATTTGGAATTTTGAGTTTTGAATTTTGAATGTTGAATTAGTCGGCTACGCCGATTAGGAATTGTTCAATTTTGAATTGCTCAACTCAAAATTCATCAATTCACAATCGCAGGCGTAAGCCGAGAATAATTCCTAACTCCAAACTCAAAATTCAAAACTCTTCAACTGGCGAAGCCGAGAATAATTCCTAATTCAAAATTCCTAATTCAAAATTCGTATCAGCGATGGACATACTCTCACAAGACATAATGTATTTGCCCGGTGTAGGGCCGCAGCGCAAGGAGCTGTTGAAGAAGGAACTCGAGGTGAGCACCTGGGGTGGATTGTTGGAGTATTATCCTTACAAATATGTCGACCGCAGTCGTATATATGCCATCAGCGAATTGACGAGCGACATGCCCTTCGTGCAGATAAAGGGACGCATACTGTCGTTTGAGGAGTTTGAGATGGGACCGCGCAAGAAGCGTGTCGTGGCACACTTCACCGACGACCACGGCGTTATGGACCTCGTATGGTTCTCTGGCACGCAATACGTATACAAGAATTATAAGGTGGGAGTGGAGTATATAGTCTTCGGCCGACCCTCGGTATATGGCGGACGCTATCAGATAGCACATCCCGACATCGACCTTGCTAAAGAGTTGCAGCTCTCAGAGATGGGCATGCAACCCTACTACATCACCACCGAACGTATGAAGAAGGCGGGCATGTCGTCGCGCAACATAGAGCGTCTGGTCAAGACGATGCTGCAGAAGATAGCCACGCCATTGCCCGAGACGCTGCCCCCATTCATCGTGGAGCGTCTGCATCTTATGTCGCGCGATGAGGCTATGCGTTGCGTTCACTATCCGCGCAACGCTATGGACATGCAGAAGGCGCGCGAACGACTCAAGTTTGAAGAGCTGTTCTACGTTCAGCTCAACATTCTGCGTTACGCCAGCGACCATCGTCGCAAATACCGTGGCTACGTATTGAACAAAGTAGGGCAGGAGTTCAACGACTTCTATGCTAACAACCTCAAGTTCGAACTCACCGGTGCACAGAAACGTGTGATGCACGAGATACGCGACGATATGCGTTCGGGCCGCCAGATGAACCGTCTGCTGCAAGGCGATGTAGGTTCGGGCAAGACGCTCGTAGCGCTTATGACCATTCTCATAGCTCTGGGCAATGGCTATCAGGCGTGTATCATGGCGCCTACCGAGATATTGGCAGAGCAGCATCTTGCCACAATACGCGAGTTTCTTGATGGTATGGACATACGCACCGAACTGCTCACGGGAATGGTGAAGGGCAAGCAGCGCACCAAAGTACTTGATGGGCTCATATCGGGCGATGTGCGCATACTCGTCGGAACTCACGCCATACTAGAAGACCCCGTGCGCTTTCAGCGTCTCGGCGTTGCTGTCATAGACGAGCAGCACCGCTTCGGAGTAGCCCAGCGAGCACGCTTATGGGCTAAGAGCGAGAATCCGCCACACATCCTTGTCATGACCGCCACGCCGATTCCGCGCACTCTCGCCATGACAATATACGGCGACCTCGATGTGAGCGTTATCGACGAGTTGCCGCCTGGACGCAAACCCGTGCAGACCATACACAAGTTTGACAACCAGATGACATCGCTCTACAACGGCATACGCCAGCAGATACGTCTCGGACGACAGGTATACATAGTCTATCCGCTCATCACCGAGAGCGAGAAGAGCGACCTCAAGAATCTGGAAGAGGGATATGCTGCGCTGTGCGACATCTTCCCCGAGTTCAGCATCAGCAAGGTGCATGGCAGGATGAAGTCGAAGGAGAAGGATGCCGAGATGCAGAAGTTTGTAAGCGGCGAGACTCAGATACTCGTTGCAACCACCGTTATCGAGGTGGGCGTGAATGTGCCTAACGCTTCGGTGATGGTGATACTCGATTCGCAACGCTTCGGACTCTCGCAGCTGCACCAGTTGCGCGGACGTGTAGGACGCGGTGCCGACCAGAGCTATTGCATACTTGTCACCACATACAAGCTGTCGGAAGTGACGCGCAAGCGTATCGACATAATGTGTCAGACCAACGACGGATTCCGCATAGCTGAGGCTGATCTCAAACTGCGCGGACCTGGCGACCTTGAAGGTACGCAGCAGAGTGGCATTGCGTTCGATCTGAAGATAGCCGACATAGCACGCGACGGTCAGCTCGTTGCATTGGCACGACAGGAGGCACAGCGCATCATCGATGCCGACCCCACTTGCACGTCCACACAATATGCAATGCTGTGGAACCGACTGCGCCAGTTGCGTGACACCAACGTCAATTGGGCAGCCATATCATAGACAATACATGTTTAATCATTAACATAATCAACATTACGCTTATGACGCTACAACCATACAAAACCGACGTCGCCGTACTCATACTGTTCTTCAATCGTCCCGATCATCTAAAGAAAGTGTTCGACGAAGTGCGCAAGGCGCGACCCTCACGACTGTTCCTCTATCAGGACGGACCACGTGGCGAGCGCGATATGCCCGGCATTGAAGGATGCCGACGTGTGGTTGAGAATATCGACTGGCAGTGTGAGGTGTATCGCAAATATCAGGAGCGCAACTACGGATGTGATCCTTCTGAATATATATCGCAGAAGTGGGCGTTCTCTATAGTCGACAAGTGCATCGTGCTTGAAGACGATGACGTGCCGTCGCAGTCGTTCTTCCCGTTCTGCAAGCAGATGCTCGACCGTTACGAACACGATAATCGTGTGTGGATGGTGGCAGGATTCAATCCAGAAGAAAAGGTAGACAGTCCTTATGATTATATGTTCACCTCGGTGTTCTCTATATGGGGATGGGCATCATGGCGACGCGTCATCGATACATGGGACGATACCTACGCCTTTCTCGACGACCCCGATGCAATGCGTCAGCTTAATGACGTTATGCACCAGCGTCGCTATTGTCTCGACACGTTGCACGCCTGCTACGACCATCGTGCGTCGGGCAAGGCATACTACGAGACCATATTCTGGTCGTCGATGCTTCTCAATTCAGGTCTCGCCATTATGCCGACGTGCAATATGATAAACAATCTCGGTGCTACTGACGGGTCGACCCACTACTCCGGTTCGCTGCAGACCATGCCACGACGCTTGCGCCGACTGTTCACCATGCAGCGTTTCGACATCGACACTGCCAACATACGCCATCCGCGTTATGTGGTGGAGGATGTGGCGTTCAAGAACAAGGTGTATCGCACCTACGCCTACGGACATCCGTGGATTAAGGCAGGTCGCTCATTGGAGGAGTTGTGGCTCAATCTGCGCTACGGCAATTTCGGACACATACGCCGCTCGGTGGTCAACCGATTGCATAAGATATTCGGAAAGGCAAAGCATTGGTGATAAAATACTGATAACAGAGAATTACTCTTATGAAACTGACAATACGCATAACACGTACTACGATAACGTTTACTGCCCCTAACACAGTCATCGAGGGACAGACCGACTACGAGCAGTACAACATGAAGACGGGCATTGCAGTGGCTGCTAATTTACGCCAGGCATTGACCGAATGTCATCTGCCGCAGGCAAAGCACCCCACTCATCTCACTCCACTTTCGGGCGGAGCCAATACGGATACTGCTCAATCGGCTGTGTCGCAGGCTGAGTCGCTCTACGATGACGTGCTGGTAGTAATCGACACACCGCTGCTGCTCATTCCCCAAGAGGAATTCGACGTGCAGAACGTGGCTTTGCTTTATGCCCACACCAATTCAAACATGCGTCAGGATGAGGTGCTGACATATCCCATTGCGCAACTCGGTGTAGTGGCAGCCTATGCTGTCAACCGTGACTTGCGGTTTGTATTGAGCGAGACATTCCGTGGAGTGCAGTACATGCCGTTGCTTGCCCCCGTACTTGTGCAGTTCAGTCAGCTGTCATGGGGAGGCTTTCAGGAGAAACAGTTCTGCTATTTCCACGACAAGCGCATTGACATCTGTGCATTCCGAAAGGGTAGGGTGCGCTTCTGCAATTCGTTCGATGCAACGCTTGCTCCCGATGCAGCCTACTATATATTGAATGTATGGCAGACGCTTGCAATGAAACGCACCGACATTTTATGTCTGTCGGGCAACATAGCCGGACTTGAACAGCTGGTGAAGGAATTGGGACGCTTTATCAAGAACATAAAGCATGTTCATTAAAATATAAACAAGACTATGAGAATAATAACAGGTATATACAAGGGACGCCATTTCGACATTCCACGTTCGTTTAAGGCGCGTCCCACAACCGATTTCGCAAAGGAGAATATCTTTAACGTAATAAATGGTTATGTCGACATGGAAGGAGCCAATGCTCTCGATTTGTTTGCAGGTACAGGCAGTATTTCGCTCGAACTGTTGTCGCGTGGTTGTGCTCCCGTAGTGAGCGTTGAGATGGACCGCGACCACGCTTCGTTCATCCGCGAGTGTATGAAGAAGCTCGACACCAACGACAACATACTGATACGTGGCGACGTGTTCAGATTCATAAAGACGTGCAAGCAGCAGTTCGACCTGATATTTGCCGACCCACCTTATGCCTTGCCCGAACTGCCCACCATTCCACGCTTGATTCTTGAAAAGGGAATGTTGAAACCCGGCGGACTGCTTGTATTCGAGCATGGCAAGAAGAACGACTTCTCCGACATTCCGGGCTTTATTGAGCACAGAGCTTATGGCAGCGTCAACTTCTCGCTGTTCAGATCTGAGGCTATAGAGGAATAAATAGGTTCATCCTGCATTCCAAGTGATACAAACTCAAATCAGGGTTTTTCTGTCACATGGAATGCAGGATGTTTTTTATTATGAAATAATCCCACAAAAACGCAATATATATTCAATGGCAAAGTAATATATATTCAATGGCAAAGTAATATATATTCATTGGCAAACGAATATATATTACTTTGGCAAGTAGTATTATATTACTTTTTCCTGATGAATCAGAATATCACGAGTCCCAATAGTCCGCATACAAGCATTACGAGTATGGGGTTGCTCTTGCGGAACTTGGTGAAATATAATGTAGCGGCAAAGAGTGCTATGCTTATGGCAAAGCTTACGGCATTGTCGGTTGGCGATCCGAAGTTCTCTTTGTTCATAAGCAGCACGGCAGCCGCAGCTATCAGTCCTACGATTGTAGGGCGCAAGCCTGCGAAGATGTCCTTTACAATCTTCGAGTCCTTGTGGTTGATGAGATAGCGTGATATAAGTATCATTATTACGAACGGCAACCATATTATGCTCAGCGACGCTATCACTGAGCCTACAGCTGCCAACCATTCCGGATAGCCTTGATTCAGTACTGCCACATATCCTGCGTATGTAGCAGCGTTGATACCGATTGGACCTGGTGTCGACTGGCTTATAGCCACGATGTCGGTAAACTCGGCATTGCTAAGCCATGCATTCTTCACCACCACCTCGTTGTGTATAAGCGACAGCATGGCATAACCGCCGCCGAAATTGAATGTTCCTATCTTGGTGAAGACTATAAAGAGTTTCAGAAAAATCATATAAGAGTTTTGAGTTGTGAGTTTTGATTTTTGAATTGTCGGCTTTGCCGATTTTGAATTATTGAATTTTGAATTGTAGCCTGCAGCAGTTTTGAATTTTGAGTTTTGAGTTTTGAATTATCGGCTTTGTCGATTAGTGATTATTCAGTTTTGAATTCAGAATTGCCAAATACAGTAACTTAAAATTCAAAAATCTAAAATTCAAAATCGCAGGCGTAAGCCGAGAATAATTCCAAATTCAAAATTCAAAACTCCTAATTGCACTTCGTGCAACGTCCAAAAAGCCACCCTGCCACACCAGCTATAATAATAAGGTATATAGGCGAGACATTGGCTAAGGCGATGAGCAGACAGCACACTATCGGAATCCATACGGTGCGCCATGTTATGCCAGCCGTCTTAGCCATTTTGAAGCACGGTGCTGCAATCAGAGCCACCACTGCCGGGCGCACACCGCGGAAGAACTTCTCCACCCAAGGGTTGTCCTTGATGTTATGGAAGAACATGGCTATAATCATAATGGCGATGATAGAGGGTAGGGCTATGCCAACGGCACCAACAATACCGCCCCAGACGCCGCGCAGCTTGTAGCCTATATGGCTTGCCATATCAACGGCAAATATGCCAGGTGTGGTCTGTGCCACCACCATAATATCCATAAACTCCTGACGGTCCATCCATTGATTCTTGTCTACAAACTCGCGTTCCATAATCGGAATCATGGCATAACCGCCACCGAGGGTGAACGCTCCAATCTTGTTGCATGTGAGGAAAAATTTCAACAGCATAGTGAATGAGTGCTATCCGTTTGTTTATTGAAGATGTTGATATAAAAAACTGCGCCAGAACGAAACATCACTGTTTCTTCTGGCGCGCTCGATCTAATATAATAAATTTGGTAATATTCCGGTTTGATTATGAGTAGCGCAGGATTTGTCCTGGGCGCAACTTCATCTTCTTTGTTATGTGGTTGAGCTTGCAAATCTGTGCGATAGTAACACCACGCTTGCGTGAGATGCTTTCCAGTGTCTCGCCCTTAACCACCTTGTGATACTGTATCTGGTCGTCCAGACCTGAAGTAGTGCGGTTGTTGGTAGCGTAGTCGTCGTTAGAATCGTTCTTTGCAATAGTCGAACCATCCTGCTTACCACGCAGACGAGTGGCGTTAGCCGACTCGTTGTCGTATGTAGAACGGTTGAAAGCATAATAGTCGCCCGTTACGTCCTGCTCGCGGAAGTCGAACATCAATGCGGGGTTAAGTGCAACGCCACACAGACGAGTCTCGAAGTGCAGGTGCGAACCGGTGCTTCGTCCGGTGTTGCCACCGAGTCCGATTACCTCGCCAGCTCTGACAGTCTGGTTCTCCTCTACGAGTTGCTTTGAGAGGTGACCGTATATGGTCTCCAGTCCGTTGTTGTGACGTATCACGATATACTTGCCATATCCGCCACCTTCGTAGCGTACAATGCGAACCTTGCCTGAGAATGCAGCGCGAATAGTGTCGCCTATATACACTTTGATGTCGAGACCTTTATGCTGGCGTCCCCATCGCGAACCAAAATTACTTGTTATGACGCGGCTTGTGGTGGGCATGCAGAAGTGGCGCAGGTCGATGTTGAAGTGTTCGGGCAATTCAGTTGCGCGGTGAGCGTATTTATTGTCCCAGTTGGCGTATAGTTCAGATGCAGGCGATTCGGTCTCCTCCTTGATAGTGATGTTGCGCAGCATGATAGTGTCTACAGCAGCCATCTTGCGGTCAACGGGAGCCTGTCGTGCGATAAGGTCTTGTGCGCTGGCATGGTTAGGAGCCACTGCCAGGAACAATGATATTGCTAATGTCTTAATCGTTTTCTTTAAATTCATTGTTTTAAGGATGCATTTAAGATTAGAATGAGTATATCATTCTTTCAAAAGGTGATCGTCGAACTAACAATAGTGTTCAACCTTCGGTTTGTAATTTGCAATGCAGAGGTTACATTTTTGTAATTCCGATGCAAAGGTACTAAAAATATTGCATAATATTACATCGCCCTTGCAATGTTAACAGTTTTTGTAACAAGTTTAACAATTTCATTCCGTTTGTTCAGTCTATAAATAATAGCCAATAAGGTCATACGCAATAGATTGTAAAATTTTTGTTGTCACGAATAGCCATGAATTGTCCATGAATTATCCCCACGGATTTCACTCGCTATACATTCGTGTGATTTGTGCAATTCGTGGTGAATATATCTCAACCAAACGACACCAGCGACTCCGCCATATGGACGTGATGAAGTCGCTGGTGTCTGATTTATTGGATATAATCAAATGTGTTTTGTCACATCGTTTTAGTCGAAATAATAATCTTTTTTGAACCTCTTCTTTATCTTTTTAGCGTATGCGATTTTCTGATATATTATAAATAAGTTGGTGCTGAACATAAATAACTTGTATATAAATCTCTCTTTTGAATTCAGCTTGTCTAAATGTTCTGGAGCATATTGGGCAATAATAGGCTTGATAAGTTCCAGATATCTCTTGATTTCCTTTAGTGGAGCTTTCATGCGCCCTATTCTTTTTACAGCGCGTAAAGCATGACGTGTGATGGATAATTCAGGGAGCTTTTCGAATTTTGTGTTTTTGTAATACTCAATTCGATGTTTTTCAGCCATAAGAAATATATATTCTGTTTCTGGCTTGACGTTATTAACAATGCTGCTACGTCGCATGCGGTAATGGTAGAGCGGACGCATGGCACGTACCACTCGGTTGGCATTCTCAAACCAGTGGGGTGTGACAGCGTAGTCTTCAAATTGAGTTTTAGGCATATGGCAGTTTATGCATGAACGTCTGAATACCTTCATACATACATAACTTTGTATTATGTCTTTTATAACAAGCTCTATTGCTTGGTCGTGATTTAAAACTTCAATTGTTTCAGATGCATTGTCGCAATGTCTGTCTGTTTTATATTCATAGAAATGGTTGCATATAGCAATGTCGGCATCATGTTTTTGTATGTTGTCCATCAAGAACGAGTACATATCTGGTTCTATCCAGTCGTCGCTGTCAACAAATCCGATATACTCGGCAGTGCTCATGTCTATTGCAGTGTTGCGCGTATCTGACAATCCGGAGTTCTGCTTGTGTACAACAGTGATACGTTTGTCACGCTGTGCCCAACGGTCGCAAATCTCGGGAGACGAATCGGTAGACCCATCGTCCATAACGATGAGGTGCCAGTCGTTGAACTGTTGGTTTACAATCGATTCTATGCACTGGTCAAGATATCGCTCTGTGTTGTACACCGGCAGAATGATGTCCAATGTCGGTTTGTCTGTTTGTGTCGTTGTTGTCATATTGATTTGTTCTGTTTTTTCATTTTAATGTCCAATGTTATATCGAGGCTTTAAAACCCTCACAAGACTATCTCTTTTTTAGAAAATCAAGAAAGTTTCAAAATATTGTATTCTAATCAACTTAATTCTCTAACAACGAGATCTTGTTGATGTATATCAATTGTTTTTAAGTGCGATATTTGCATTATTCTGTATGCATTATGCTGCCACGTTCATTCAAAATACTCCTTTTATCGCATTATCTGTTTAATATGTTTGTTTATTCCGATGTTTTGGACTACATTTGCATTTGTTTAACCCTATTATAGTTGCATAGACTAATATACTAAAACATGCCTAAAGTAAGTGTTGTTATTCCGGTTTATGGAGTAGAGAAATATATAGAGCGTTGTGCTCGTAGTCTGTTTGCACAGACTTTGGACGATATTGAATATATATTCGTTAATGATTGCACTAAAGACAGGTCGATTGACATTCTGAATGCAGTCATAAACGACTACCCTGCAAGAAAGGATCAGGTAAGAATTATTCATCACGAGAAAAACAAGGGTTTGCCATTTGCAAGACAAAGCGGATGGCAGGTCGCTACTGGCGAATATATAGCAAACTGTGACAGCGATGATTGGGTAGCCCTCGATTTTTACGAGATAATGTATAATGAGGCTATAGAAAAGAATGCCGACATGGTTGTGAGCGACTATATTCTTGTAGAAGGAGAGAGTAAAAGACAAATGTGTGGATTGCGTGATGTAAACGCAAGCAAGGAGGATATTATAAAGGACATGATGTACATGCGTACTCCATGGAATATTTGGAACAGATTGTTCCGTCGTGATTTGCTTGCGCAGTTTGAAGAGTTTCCGCAGAAATATATGGCTGAGGATATGGCTGTAACATTGCTTTTATATCATAAAAGTGATGTGATTGCCTATTGCCAAAGCGCATGCTATTATTATAATGTCAGAACTGATACCGCTTCGCATCAGACATCGTTGGAAGGAATAATAAGAAATTATAAGGAAATAACCGAAAACTTTGCTATTGTACAAAGATATTATAGTAAAGAGGATAAGCAAGGAACTTATAAAAAGGCTTTAAATAATGTTCACTTCTTCCATATAATGTTTCTCCTTCCGTATATCAAGAAAAAGGAAGTAAGGCAATTGTTAAGAGAATGTCCTCTTTCTGTTTTCTACAGTATGATAACAGATAGGAATGCCAAGACTACAAGACGCAAGAAAGCCTTCAAATTGCTGATGAAAAGGCTGCTTGGGTTGATATAATAGAGTCTTCTAAGTGTAAACAATTATTCAATAACTGATATATGGCAGAAATTAAGAAAGTGGCGTTTGTGCATGGTGAGTTTCCTATTGGAGGTGCCGAACGTGTTACGTGTGATATTGCCGCTGCGCTATTGGAGCGTGGTGGCTATGAGGTTTATGTATTTGTTCGTGAGTACAATCCTGAATTGTTGCCGTCAAATCTTGCTTCCGACAACCGTTTTCATGTAATTGTTTCGCCTACTCTTGGCAACGTAAAGTTGAAAAAGAATTGGGAATTCTTGCTTGATGGCGTTCGTGCCAATGGTATTAGCACGGTGGTATTCGTTATGATGTCTCAAAATGATGTTGTTGAAGAGCTGCATCGTATGGGATGCAAGACGATATATGCCAATCATAATATTCCGTATTGGGAGATATACAGAAAGCGTCAACTTGCTCGTCTGAATAGCCATAAGGGATTAGTCAAGGCTGCGAAGTATTATCTTACAAAGTATCTGCGCTATGAAAAGACCAATATGCTTGAACGCCGTTACCGCAAGCGCTATATTAAGTCTGTCAATGTTTTTGATGATTATATGGTGCTGTGCGAAGGTTATCGCGATCAGATTGTACGCGACTTGAAGTTGTCATCAAATCATATCATGCATATGCATGTAATTCCGAATATGCAAAAACCTGTAGCCGACGTTTGTTACGACAAGCGTAAGGAGTTTCTTTATGTAGGTCGTCTGTCGTATCCTGATAAGCGTATTGACCGGTTGATAGATGCATGGCGTATGATTTATGACAAGTTGCCCGACTGGAGTCTTGTTATTGTAGGCGACGGACCTGATGCTAAGCGGTTGAAATCGTTGGCTAAGGGGTTGCCTCGTGTCAGTTTTGAGGGCTATAAAAGTCCCGATGAATATTATCGTCGTGCTTCTGCACTGTGTCTTGTGTCAGAGTATGAGGGATGGGGATTGTGTCTTACTGAAGCTCAAGCTAATGGAGTAGTGCCTATAACGATGGACATATGTGAAGGAGTGCGCAGTGTAGTCGGCACGGATGGCACTGCTGGCTGGCTTGTTCCCAAGGGCGACGTGCAAGCCTTTGCCGACAAGATGCTGGAGTTTGCTGCCCTTGATGAGGACAAAAAGCAGCAGCTCCGCCATCAGGTGGTGGCGAAGTCGCTTGAGTACAGTCCTAATATAGTTATTCAGAAATGGATTGATTTGTTCAATCAGTCGAAGTAGCGCTCGCTTTTATTGTTGTTGCTCTTTTTAAAGAGTCTTGCAATCTTCTGATAACCTATAAATAGATTACTATTGTACATTAATAGTTTGTACAGTTGTTTCTCTTTAGTCTTTAGCTTGTTTAAGTGTTTTGGACCGTATTGGGCAATTGTTGGCTTAATACGGTCTAAATAGCTATTTATAGTAGTCTTTGTTTCATTCGTTTGCGCTATATGTTTTGCCACGCGTATAGCTCTTCGTATTAGGTATAACTCCGCAAGTGATGCGTGTTTTGTATTGCGATAAAACTCGAAGCGGTTTTCTTCTGCCAATAGGAATGTGTATTCTTGCTTTGGATTGGGGGAATGTATAATACTGCTGCGTCGCGCGCGGTAATGGTATAGTGGACGCATGGTAAGTATTACACGACGAGAATTTGCAAACCATTGTGGCAGTATGGCATAGTCTTCAAAGCACATGTGTTTGGGTATGCGGGCTTTGAGGCATGAGCGTCTGATAACCATCGTCCATAAATAGCTATAAATCTTGTTTCTTATAATGTATTCGGTGGTTTGGTCGTTGTTTAGAGCCTCAATCTTGTTGGATGCTTTTTTGCAACGACTGCCCTTTTTGTCGTCATTGAAAAAGTTGCAAACAGCAATGTCGGCATCATGTTTTTGTATAATGTCGAGCATAAATGAGTACATGTCGGGCTCAATCCAATCGTCGCTATCAACAAACCCTACAAACTCAGCGGTACACATTTCGATGGCGATATTGCGTGAGTCAGCCTGCCCCGAGTTCTGCTTGTGTACAACAGTGATACGTTTGTCGCGTTGTGCCCAATGGTCGCAAATCTCTGGAGACGAATCGGTAGAACCATCGTCCATGATGATGAGGTGCCAGTCGTTGAACTTTTGGTTTACAATCGATTCTATGCACTGGTCAAGATATCGCTCTGTGTTGTACACAGGCAGAATGATGTCCAATGTCGGTTTGGTTGTTTGTGTCATTGCAATGCACTTTTTGAATGTAGATACAATGTTGTATTAATAATATTAGACAAAGATACTGATAATATTTTAGAAATATACTTTTTTCTATGAAAATGTACATTTTGGCGCATAGATTGTCCGTATTTACCTAATTCTCGCCAAAGGCGATGTGCAAGCTTTTGCCGACAAGATGCTGGAGTTTGCTGCCATGGATGAGGACAAAAAGCAGCGACTCCGCCATCAGGTGGTGGCGAAGTCGCTTGAGTACAGTCCTAATATAATTATCCAGAAATGGATTGATTTGTTCAATCAGTCGAAGTAGTGCCTGTCTTTAGCACTACCGGTTTTTTGCTTTAGTACGCCTTTTCGTGTACACCTGCTACTGCACGTCCGCTGGGGTCGTTCTTGCCTTGGAATGCTTTGTCCCAAGCCAGCGCCTCGGCGGTAGAACATGCTACGCTCGGAACGCTTGGCACGCTGCGTGCTGCTGATTCCGAGGGGAAGTGTTCTTCGAAGATTGTGCGGTAGTAGTATTCCTCCTTGCAGCGTGGCGGATTGATGGGGAAGCGCTCGGCGGCATGAGCCATTTGCTCATCCGACACCTGTTGTTCGGTTATCTGCTTCAACGTGTCAATCCACGAGTAGCCCACGCCGTCGCTGAACTGTTCCTTCTGTCGCCATGCCACCTCCTCGGGCAGCATATCGGCGAACGCCTCGCGTACAATCTTCTTCTCTATGGTCTTGCCCGGGCACATCTTAGCTTCGGGATTGGTGCGCATAGCCACGTCAAGGAATTCCTTGTCGAGGAAGGGCACACGTCCCTCAACGCCCCATGCCGACAGACTCTTGTTGGCACGCAGGCAGTCGTACAGATGCAGCTTTGACAGCTTGCGTACGGTCTCCTCGTGGAAAGCGCGTGCGTCGGGAGCCTTGTGGAAGTACAGATAGCCACCGAATATCTCGTCGGCACCCTCGCCCGAGAGCACCATCTTTATGCCCATCGACTTTATTACACGTGCCAGCAGATACATAGGTGTTGAGGCTCGCACGGTGGTGACGTCGTAGGTCTCGATGAAGTATATCACGTCGCGTATGGCGTCGAGTCCCTCCTGTATGGTGTAGTTTATCTCGTGGTGGACCGTTCCTATGTAGTCAGCCACAAGCCGTGCCTTAGCCAAGTCGGGTGCGCCCTTCAGTCCTACGGCAAACGAGTGTAGGCGTGGCCACCAGGCACGTTCCTTACCGTCCGATTCGATGCGGCGCTCGGAGTATTTCTCGGCAATTGCCGAGATTACCGACGAATCCAGTCCGCCCGACAGCAGCACTCCGTAGGGCACATCGCTCATAAGTTGGCGGCGCACAGCGTCTTCCAGTGCGTCGTGGATGGCGCTGACGCTCGCCTTGTTGTCTTTCACGGCTTCGTAGTTGAACCAGTCGCGCTTGTAGTAGCGGGTCATCTTGCCCTCGCGACTTGAGTAGTAGTGGCCCGGCAGGAAGGGTTCGTAGCGTTCGCATTCGCCCTCAAGAGCCTTCAGTTCGGATGCAACGTATACGGTGCCGTCGCTGTCGTAGCCTATGTATAGAGGAATCACGCCGATGGGATCGCGCGCTATCAGAAACTCGTCGCGCTCCTGGTCGTACAGGGCGAAGGCGAAGATGCCGCTGAGGTCTTCAAGGAAGTCGATGCCCTTGTCGCGATACAGGGCGAGGATAACCTCGCAGTCGCTGCCCGTCTGAAACTCGTACTTGCCCTTGTAGCGCTCGCGTATGTCCTTATGGTTGTATATCTCGCCGTTGACGGCAAGCACTTGCTGGCGGTCGGGCGAGAACAACGGTTGTCCGCCCGATTCGGGGTCGACTATCGACAGGCGTTCGTGAGCCAGGATGGCAGAACCTCCGCAGTATATACCGCTCCAGTCAGGACCGCGATGACGAATCTTACGGCTCATGCGCAGAGCCTTTTGGCGCAACTCGGGAGTCTGCTCCCGAAGGTTGAAAATAGATACAATTCCACACATATTTTTGTCTTCTTTTATTGGTTTTTGCTGTTTGTTTGAGCAAGCATTTAGGGGGCGCTTTCCAAAAGGACTCCTTTTGCACTCCGAAAGGACTCCTTTTGCATCTCAAAAGGACTCCTTTTGCTCCTCAAAAGTACCCCTTTTGCAGTGCAAAAGGACTACATTTGTAAATGCTGACTTTTCCCTTCGTTCTGAAAACAAAGATGCCCCTCTGCCACGCGAGGCAGAGGGCACCCAGAATCAAAAGAATAGTCATTATTTTAGGTCAGCACATTTACTTAGTTTTCTAACTCCCTATATATTTAGTTGTAGGCACTCTCGCCGTGCTCGTATATGTCGAGTCCTTCCTCTTCAACGCGGCGGCATACGCGCATTCCGATTGTCTTGTCTACCAATACATATAATATATAGGTGACAACAGCGCTGAATGCTATGCTCACGAGCGTTGCCACGGTCTGCACCCATAGCTGGTGCCAGTCGCCGTAGAGGGCACCTTCGGCACCGCCTTCGCCCGTTATGCAGCGTGTGGCGAACACTCCGGTGAGTATCGAGCCGATGATTCCGCCCATGCCATGAACGCCGAATGCGTCGAGAGCGTCGTCATACTTGAACTTGGGCTTTATCACAGCCACCATAATGAAGCATATAATGGTGGTGATGATGCCGATGGCGAAGGCCCCGAGAATGTCGGTTGAACCGGCAGCCGGGGTTATGGCAACGAGTCCGCCGACTGCCCCCGTACATACACCGACAGTAGTAGGCTTCTTGTTGCACGTCCAGTCGATAATCATCCAGGTCACGGCAGCCGTCGCTGCAGCCACGTGTGTCACGAGGAAAGCGTTGGCAGCCAGTCCGTCGGCAGCCAGTCCGCTACCTGCATTGAATCCGAACCATCCGAGCCAGAGGAACGACATGCCCATGAACACGAACGTTATGTTGTGTGGCATGATAGGGTGTCCCTTGCGCCAGTCGTCGCGCTTGCCTATCATGAGGCACATGATGAATGCCGACACGCCGGCGTTGATGTGCACCACGGTGCCTCCGGCAAAGTCGATGGCACCCATCTGCTGCAAGAATCCGCCGCCCCACACCCAGTGGGCCATAGGCAGATAGGCAATGATGACCCACAGAATGGTGAACACCATGTAGCCCTTGAACTTGATTCGTTCGGCAAATGCACCGAGTATGAGCGCCGGAGTGATGAGTGCGAACATACACTGGAACATGGCAAACGTCATTTCGGGTATTCCCGAAGGCATTATGTTGCGGGTCGTTATGCCGTGCATGAACGCCTTGTCCAGTCCGCCCATGAAGAACCACAGACATGAGCCGCTCTCCTTGAATCCCGTTCCGAACGCCCACGAGTAGCCTATAGCCACCCATATCAGCGACACTACGCCCACAATGAGCATGGTCTGCATTATCACACTCAGCACGTTCTTCTGGCGGACGAGTCCGCCGTAGAACAATGCTATGCCCGGAATGCTCATCATGAGCACCAATATTGTTGCGACAATCATCCAGGCTGTGTTGCCGGTATCGAGAGTTGTGTATTCCATAGTTTTGAATTTTGAGTTTTGAGTTTTGAGTTGTTGCCTGCGGCAATTTTGAATTTTGAGTTTTGAATTTTGAATTGTTCTCGGCTTACGCCTGCGATTTTGAATTGATGAATTATGAATTTAGAATTGAAGAATAAGATTCTGGAAATTCAAAATTGAATAATTCCTAATCGCCAAAGGCGATAATTCAAAATTCAAAACTCAAAATTCCTAATTCCAATTGCGCCTTTGCGCAACTACTTTTCCTGCTCCGCATTATACAGAGCTATGTCGCCTCGCTCGCCGGTGCGTATGCGTATGGCGTCTTCTATAGGTATGATGAATATGCGTCCGTCGCCAATCTCGCCCGTCTGTGCAGCTTCGAGTATAGCCTTAACGGCACGCTCCACATTCTTCTCGCGAACCACGAGCGACACCAATATACGTTCAATCGAACTTGTGTCGTAAACGACGCCACGATAGATGCGGTCCTGACGGGCTTTGCCTATGCCGCGCACGTCGTAATAAGAGAACCATTCGATGTCGGCAGCAAGCAACGCTTGCTTTACATCTTCAAATCTCGACTTTCGGATAATTGCCTCAATCTTTTTCATATAACTTTCTTTTTATTGGTTATCCTATGTTTATTGTTGCATTATGTAACTGTCACGATGCAAAAGTACGACAAAAAGAAATGTAAAACAAGATATAGGTAGCATTTTAATAGTTTGTTCTTGCTACGTGTGTGTAATTGTAAACTAAAACATCCGTTACGCTTTCAAATTGAAACGAAAACATCAAAGATTGCTTACAAATAGAAACTTAATGATAATTAACCCGAAAATGTGGTAATTAAATTGTTGTCTATTGCGCAAATTGTTGTAATTTTGCAAACGCAAAGGACAAAGAGTAATTCTTTAAGGTAAAAAGATAGACAAAATGGTAAAGTCGGTTAAGTTCACAAAGATGCACGGGGCTGGCAATGACTATATATATGTAGACACACAGAAATATGCCATTCCCGACCCGTCGAAGGCTGCAATAGCATGGAGCAAATACCATACAGGTATAGGCAGCGACGGACTTGTATTGATAGGCAAGCCCGATGAAGGAGTAGAAGCCGATTTCTCGATGCGCATTTTCAATGCCGACGGATCGGAAGCCATGATGTGCGGCAACGCGTCGCGATGCATTGGCAAGTATCTGTACGAGAAAGGGCTCACCAGTAAAACCTCCATACGACTGCAGACGCTGTCGGGTGTGAAGACGCTCAATCTGCATCTTGCCGATGAAGGCCATAATATAAATAAGGTGGAAAGCGTCACGGTAGATATGCTGCAGCCCGTGTTTCACAACGAGAAGCAGTATGACGAGAAGGCAGGCGACACTCTCACTGCCGACTTCCGGACCTTCCGCGGCACGTTCGTATCAATGGGCAATCCCCATTTCGTATGCTTTGTCGACGACATACAGACGCTCGACATTGCCCGATACGGCTCCATCATGGAGCGCGACGCAGCCTTTCCGGAGCGTTGCAACATCGAGTTTGCACAGCTCATGGACGACGGCACCATACGCACACGGGTATGGGAGCGCGGCAGCGGGATAACGATGGCATGCGGCACTGGCGCTTGCGCAACAGCCGTAGCAGCCGCACTGACCGACCGTAAAGGCCGTACAAGCGACATAGCAATGGATGGCGGCACACTGCACATAGAATGGAACGAGCAGGACGGACATGTATATATGACCGGACCGGCAGCGTTCGCATTTGAAGGAGAAGTGAAACTGCCGTAAGCCTTCGGCAATTTTGAATTTTGAATTTTGAGTTTTGAATTGTCGCCTTTGGCGATTAGGAATTGTTCAATTTTGAATTAATAATTCAACAACTCAAAATTCCGTAAGGAACAATTCAAAATTCAAAAACTCCAAATCGCAGGCGTAAGCCGAGAATAATTCAAAATTCAAAACTCAAAACTCAAAATTCAACAGGTATGGCACTGGTAAACGAACATTTCCTGAAGCTGTCCAACAGCTACTTGTTTGCAGATATAGCCAAGAAGGTGAATGCCTTCAAGGTGTCGCATCCGCAAGTTAAGGTGATAAGTCTCGGCATAGGAGACGTGACACAACCGCTTTGTCCGGCAGTAATAGAGGCTATGCACAAGGCCGTAGACGAAATGGCTGTTAAGGCATCGTTCCACGGATACGGACCTGAGCGCGGATACGACTTCCTGCGCGAGGCAATAGTCAAGAACGATTATGCACCGCGAGGCATACATATCGACCCCAATGAGGTGTTCGTCAACGACGGTGCAAAGAGCGATACGGGCAACATAGGCGAGATAGTGCGCTGGGACAACTCCGTCGGAGTGACCGACCCTATCTATCCGGTATATATCGATTCGAACGTAATGTGCGGTCGTGCCGGAGTGCTTGAGAACGGTCGCTGGAGCAACGTCAACTATATGCCGTGCACAGCCGAAAACAATTTCGTGCCGCAGATACCCGACCATCGTGTAGACATGATATACCTGTGCTATCCCAACAATCCTACGGGCACCGTATTGCCTAAGGACGAACTGAAGAAATGGGTGAAGTACGCTCTCGACAACGACACTATCATATTCTATGATGCCGCTTACGAGGCGTATATCCAGGACGACAACATACCGCACTCGATATACGAGATAAAGGGAGCACGCAAGTGCGCTATTGAGTTCCGCAGCTATTCGAAGACAGCCGGATTCACCGGTGTGCGCTGCGGATACACCGTCATCCCCAAGGACATTACAGCCGTGACGCTCGACGGCAAGCAGCGTGTCGAACTGAATCATCTGTGGGACCGCCGGCAGTCGACCAAGTTCAACGGCACAAGCTATATATCGCAGCGTGCCGCAGCCGCCATCTATACACCCGAGGGCAAGAAGCAGGTGAAGGCTACCATCGACTACTATATGGCCAACGCCCACTACATGCACGAACAGCTCACACAGATGGGCTTTAAGGTGTTCGGCGGACGCAACGCTCCGTATCTGTGGGTGAAGACTCCCGACGGTATCGACTCGTGGAAGTTCTTCGAGCAGATGCTCTATGCTGCTGGAGTGGTGTGCACACCAGGCGTAGGCTTCGGACCGAGCGGCGAGGGATATGTCCGACTAACAGCCTTCGGCGACCGCGACGACTGCCACGAAGCAATGCGACGCATCAAGGAATGGCTCAGCAAGGCATAAGAAGGCCCCACAAAGCTTCAAAGAATGGCTCACCAAGGCTTAAAAAGGCCTAAGAAGGCCCAGTAAGGCCCAGCAAGGCTCAGTAAGCCTTAAGAAGGCCCAGTAAGGCTCAGTAAAAACTAAAAACAAACAACATAAAAGAAAGAAACAACAATGGCAAATTTGAGATTCGAGGTTGTAGCCGACGCTTTCAACAAGAAACCCGTCGACGTGATTGCACCGATTGAACGTCCATCGGAGTTCTTCGGTAAGAACGTTTTCAACCGCGCCAAGATGTACAAGTATCTTCCGCGCGACGTTTATGAAAAGCTCATCGACGTTATCGACAACGGCGCTCGTCTGGATCGTTCCATAGCCGACGCTGTAGCTAAGGGCATCAAGCAGTGGGCTGACGAGAACGGTGTGACACACTACACACACTGGTTCCAGCCGCTTACCGAAGGCACAGCCGAGAAGCACGATGCTTTCATCGAACACGACGGCAAGGGCGGCATGATTGAGGAATTCTCAGGCAAGCTGCTTGTACAGCAGGAGCCTGATGCCAGCTCATTCCCTAACGGCGGTATTCGTAACACTTTCGAGGCACGTGGCTATTCGGCTTGGGATCCTACTTCGCCGGTGTTCATCATCGACGATACACTGTGTATTCCTACCATCTTCATCTCATACACAGGCGAGGCTCTCGACTACAAGGCTCCGCTGCTGCGCTCGCTGCATGCTGTGAATGTTGCAGCCACTGAGGTTTGCCACTACTTCTATCCGGAAGTGAAGAAGGTCATCTCTAACCTCGGTTGGGAGCAGGAGTACTTCCTCGTTGACGAAGGACTGTACTCGGCACGTCCCGACCTCATGCTTACCGGACGCACGCTTATGGGTCATGACTCTGCAAAGAACCAGCAGATGGACGACCACTACTTCGGTGCTATCCCTGAGCGTGTACAGGCTTTCATGAAGGATCTGGAAATCCAGGCTCTCGAACTGGGCATCCCCTGCAAGACACGCCACAACGAGGTTGCGCCCAACCAGTTTGAGCTGGCTCCTATCTTCGAGGAGACCAACCTTGCCATCGACCACAACATGCTGCTCATGTCGCTCATGAAGAAGATTGCACGTCATCATGGCTTCCGCGTACTGTTGCACGAGAAGCCTTTCGCAGGCATCAACGGCTCGGGCAAACACAATAACTGGAGTCTCGCTACCGATACTGGCGTACTGCTGCACGGCCCTGGCAAGACTCCGATGGACAACCTCCGCTTCATCGTATTCATCGTTGAGACATTGATGGCGGTATATAAGCACAACGGATTGCTAAAGGCGAGCATCATGAGTGCTACCAATGCTCATCGTCTTGGCGCTAACGAGGCACCTCCAGCAATCATTTCATCGTTCCTCGGTCGTCAGCTCACCGATATTCTTTCGCGTATCGAGGCTTCTGACAAGGACGAACTGTTCGACATCGCCGGCAAGCAGGGATTGCAGCTTGACATTCCTGAGATTCCTGAACTGCTCGTCGACAATACCGACCGCAACCGTACTTCACCATTTGCATTCACCGGCAACCGCTTTGAGTTCCGTGCTGTAGGTTCTGAAGCCAACTGTGCTTCAGCTATGATCGTACTGAACACTGCAGTGGCTGAGGCTCTGCAGGATTTCAAGAAGCGTGTTGACGCTCTCATCGAGAAGGGTCAGGACAAGGTGAGTGCATTGCTCGACGTTGTACGCGAGGATGTTAAGTTCTGCAAGCCTATCCATTTCGATGGCAACGGCTACTCTGACGAGTGGGTTGAGGAGGCTAAGCGTCGCGGTCTTGACTGCGAGACTTCTTGCCCGAAAATCTTCGAGCGCTATCTCGACGAAGCTACTATCAAGATGTTCGAGAGCCAGAACGTGATGAGCCGCAAGGAACTTGAGGCACGCAACGAGGTGAAGTGGGAGACTTATACAAAGAAGATTCAGATCGAGGCACGTGTGTTCGGCGACCTCTCTATGAACCATATCATCCCAGTATGCACTCACTATCAGAGCCGTCTGGCAAAGAACGTACAGAGCATGTACGACATCTTCCCTGCCGAGAAGGCCGACAAGCTGACCTCACGCAACAAGAAGATTATCGAAGAGATGGCTGAACGCACACAGATCATTGAGACTGGTGTGGAGGAACTGGTCAATGCCCGCAAGGTAGCCAACAAGATTGAGGACGAGCACCAGAAGGCTATTGCCTATCACGACACCGTAGCTCCGAAGATGGAGGAGATACGTTATCAGATAGACAAGCTCGAACTTATCGTTGCCGACGAGCTCTGGACTCTGCCTAAGTATCGCGAACTCCTGTTCATCCGATAAAGACATAAGAATAAAACTTAACAGCTATCTATTTCTTTTATTGGTTGTTTAAGTTTGGCCGCGACGGACTGTGAAGTCTATCGCGGCTTTTTTTTTGCTAAGACATAGTCCGTATTATTCTTGGGAAAAAGGTTTCGGCACATATCAAGCGAAAGGCTTGTGTATGTGCCGATTTCATATTATAAAAATGATTTTTTAGAAAATGATTTCTGAAAATATGTTTTTGCAAAAAACAGTTTTCTAAGTTAACAAACAAGCGAACTGAATACTTTTCTCATTGTATATATGTATGAAGTCAGAAATATTTATTATTTTTGCATACTAATACTCTATTATTCACGTATCTCCTAAAAGTCAAGTTATGAAAGCTAACAAAGTTGATATTATCATTCCCGTTTATAACGTAGAACCGTATTTACGACGTTGTCTGAACAGCATGCTTGATCAGATATATACGCATTGGCGTGCCATCTGTGTTGACGATGGTTCTACCGACGGAAGCCCTGCCATACTTGACGAATATGCAGCTAAAGACTCGCGCTTTAAGGTAATTCATCAGGAAAATGGCGGATTGTCGCATGCCCGCAATGAGGGTATGGCTGTTGCTGATGCCGAATACGTTATGTTTGTAGACTCTGATGACTTTATACATCCGCAGACTTTGGAGTTAGCAGTAGGTCTGATTGAGCGTGACGGTACCGATATGGTGAGCTGGTATCGAAACTCTTTCTATAGAAACATACAGCTGAAACTAATGCGTTTGTTTAAAGTGGATACCGCAAAAGCAGGTGCCTGGCGTTCGCCTTTTAAGTACAGGCTTGACCGGATAAAGACTGTAGTGACGGACGATGCATTGAAATATGCTTCCGACTGGAATCATCCTGAACAGAAGTTTGCTATAAAGCATTGTTTTGTGGTGCGTCATCTGTTCAAGCGTTCACTTATAAAGGATGTGAAGTTTATAAAGGGAATGAAGTATGAAGACATCCCTTGGTGGTCGGAACTATTGATGAAACCAATTAAAACGACTATAACGCAGCTGCCACTATATTATTATTATGTCAATCGCAAGTCCATATCAAAGTCGATTAATGAATTGGAACGTCTTGAGGCGTTGTTGAACGGACTCTCTCTAATTCAGAATATGTATCAGGAAAATGGTGATATGGAGCGTTTGCAGATGTGGAGCCATAACATTAAGTGGGCTATTCTGGTTAGAGGAACCAAAGCTTTGGCAATAATAATGGTCAGTCCAGATGCCGACAAACTTGTGCATTACATCTCTGATATGGTAAAGACAGGATTGTTCGACAATGCTACAACCCCAGTAGAACTTAAAGCTAAAGAGGCGTATTATACAGTGGCTGCAGGACAGAAATTCAGTTTGTAGAATACGAATCGCATATATTAAACCAGAACGGCGGACTCCCGTCCGACGCACAGTCAGCCTTTTAGTTGTGGACTTGTTGCTGCGCGTCGGACGGGAGTCCGCCGTTCCGGTTGGTTGCTGTGTTTATGTTTGCCCTTCCTCTCTTTATTTCTCGAACTCCGACTTCTTCGGAAACTTGCTTTCGAGGAAGTCGATTGCAGCCTTACGATCGGCATCGTTGGCAAACTCCGAATCGTTCATGCAGAAGAAAACGGGATTGTATCGCTCAAACTTTTCGTAGAGTTTGTGGTTGTCAATGTGCAGACGGAACGAATGTTTATGTGATACGTAGCGCAGATGACCCTTATTCTCGGCAAGAGCCACATAGGAGTACACGCTTCGCTGTACGTCGTCGGCAGCACGAACATGATGCGGAACCATTGGACTGAACTCCTTCTCAAACTTACGGTTTGTGAATGTTATGGTGCTCTTCAGATACGAATCGATGTTGTGATGAGGCTTGCATCCGTAGTAAGTGCCGTAGTATTTCTCTACAAGTTCGGCTGCATTTCTTATAATCTTAAGATACATGCTCAATGGTTTGCCCTTAACATTGTCTCTAAACCATAGCGCCAGCTTTCGGAAAGGCTTGCGGTTCATATACATTATAGGCAGTCCGTCGGCTGCGAAGAATGTAGCCGGAGTGACGGGCTGGTTTATATACATGTCGTCGTTGGAGAAGAGGAAATGCTCCGACAAGCCCGGAATCTTGTCGAGATAGTGCTCTATCAATGTCGAGTTGAAGCACGGCAGACTCTCGGCAGGCATTATCTCCTTGTGGTCAACCACTTGAATCTTGGGATTTTCAGTGTTGAGCCATTCGGGCTTTTGGTCGTCGGTCACGATGAATATCTTGCGTATCCAAGGCGCATACATCTCTATAGAGCGCAGACTGTATTTCAGTTCGCCGCTGTCAGCATATCTGCCCTTGCAGTTTTCTTGTCGTTCTGTGGGCCGTCCGATGCACGCATCGCGTTTAGCTTGCCACTTCGGGTCATTGCCATTAACCCATAGATAAACCAAGTCTATATCCATATTGATGTTTCTTTACTGATTTTCTACAATGTGTTTTATTTCCGGGTAGTGCTCGCAGATTGCGTTAAACGCCTTCACGTTGCGGTCGACTCCTGCCTTGAAGTTGCTCGTTTTGAGTGAGAGTTCCTTCGGTTTGCCGAGTCCGCGCGGCTTGTTGCGTCCGAACGGAACTGGAATTACGGGATAACCGTTGGCTGCTCCTGCTGCCCAGAACCAAATATCGTCGGTGCTTGGTGCCAGTTTGGTGAACAGTTCTACGTCCATCATGTCGGCTTTGAGTGAGTGTGGCGGATAAAGTACGCCACCTACGCCCGTCTGAATGTTGAGGAAGCTGCGGTGAATACGCTTGAAGAGGAAGTGATACCAGCGGTATTTGCTCCACTTCTTGTACGGTTTGCCGTACTTGATGCGCTTGGCACGATGTGCAAGGATTGCATCGGGAATCTGTGCGTGCAGTTCGAGCAGTTCCTTAAGCATATATTTGTGATAGTGAACATCGTCGTCGACGGTGACGATGATGGCATCGGGGAAGTCAATCAGAGCCGGAATGAGTTTGCGGTACGACCGTATGTCGCGGTCGTAGTTGCGTATCTCGAATATGGGGTTCTCCTTGGCAAGTGCAAGGAGACTCTGTGGCATTTCGTTTTCGGCAAACTGTGCCAGCGTAACGTACAATATGAGTTTGTCGGGCAGAACGCTTCCGTCCAACAGTGAGCGTATAGCTTGCTCTGCAATATTGATGGCTGCAGGAAACGAAGTCATTGAAACGATGACCTGCGGTTGGGTTTTATTGTCTGTCATAATATACGTATATTATATGTTTTTACTGATATTGGGAGCCGGTTCCTCAATATCGTTAAGGTCGTATTGGTTGAAATACTCCATGGGCACAGAAGTCTGGGTGCCGCTTGCACGTCCTCTCATCTGCTTTTCGCGGAACTCTTCGAGCGACCTTACGGCATAATGGTTGATGCGTATAATGTCTTGCTGCGGTGTTCGTTGTCTGAAGTTACGGGTGATGGGGTTGCCATGCGAGTCGGCAGCCTTCCCTTTGATTCGCGCCACTTCATGACAGCCAATCATTGTGTACACCATTCGGGGGTTGACAATGCTCTTGACGTGTCGGTTGAGGTAATGGTCGGGTTGTGAGTGGAAGCGGAACCGCTTCATGACAGGCTCCGACGATTTCGTTTTGTTGCCTCCGCTGCCATATACAAGCCAGTTGATTTCGACGGCTGGAAATTGCTCGAATCGTTTGAGGAAGTCGGGTATGGAGGCATCCTTGATTGGGACTATAAACTCGTCGAGGTCGATGAATGCTATCCATCGGGTGTCGAAGCGGTGGCGTTTGAGGCAGTCGTCGTAGGCGGCAAGCTGTCGTCGGTAGCCAGGCCAGTCGATATACTCGACAATACCCTGCTTGATGTAAGGTTCGAGAATCTGTTTTGTGCCGTCGGTGCTCTCGTTGTCGTAGACGTAGAACTTGTCTACGCCTTGCGACAGATGCCATTCCACCCATTCCTTGAAGTACGGGCCCTCGTTCTTGGCAATGGCGCAGACAGCCAGATGATGCTCCGGTGTGGTATGGTTTCGGCGTATGTCAATGTTCAGCTTTATGGCGTTGAACACGCCGAAACGCAGAATACCACGCCACTGATTGCGTGTCATCTTGTGCGGGATTACTCCTGCTATGATTTCAGCTAATACTTTATGCATAGATTAAGGTTGAAAGACTCGTTAAAGTTCGAAACTTGATTTCTCCGGCAGTATGCTTTGGAATGCCTCCTGAAGGTTGTGCATCACCTCGTCATAGTTGCGTATGTGAACGTTATCGTTAAGGCAGATGAGCGAGTACGACTGCTCGTATATAGCCTTGATGGCCTTCTTCGACTTTATCATCAACGGGAACATCTTGGTGTCCTTGTATGTGTTGTATGGCTCGAAGTCGCCATTGCATATCTGCCAGATGCGGAACAGTTCGGGAGTGTAGTCGGTCAGTGCTCGGAAGCGGTTTGACGAGGTTTCGGTGAGTTCCTTTCCGGCTGCAGCCCAAACCTCTTCGAATGTCTTTTTGAGATAAGGCTGAGCGTTGTGCGGAACACGCAGTGTGATGAACTTGTTGTAGAAGCGCAGCAGATAGTTCCAGCGTGCCTTCGAACCGTAGCTCTTGTCAAACCACTTGTCGTGCCATCGCTCCATCACTTCCTTCTTGTTGAAGTGGCGGTTGATAATCTTTATGTTGTTCTTGATACGTACATACCATTGCGACCAAGCCGGGTTGTAGTCGAACACGGCAATGTCGCAGGGCAGACCGTTCTTGAAGAAGCGTTCTGGGGTGATATGGTTTATGATGTAGAAGTCGTCGTTGAAGTAGACGAAATGGTCGGACAGCCCTGGAATTCTGTACATATAGCGTTCGATAACTACAGAGTTGTATGTAGGCAGGAATTCGGCTGGGATGAAATCCTTATGATTGACGAGGTGGATTTTGGGATTGTTCTCGTCGAGCCATTCGGGTTTCTGACCGCTTGTGACGAAATGAATCTTGCGCACCCAAGGCGCAAACTTCTCTATACCGCGAAACCAATACTTCAAGAATCCGTAGTCGCGGAAGCGTGCTTTGGACACTCCGTTCTTGGTATTGTTGCTGTTGCCTGAGTATTTTGCGAATTCATTCTGCCATTCAGGGTCGTCCATGTTGACCCAAGTAACCACAAAATCAATATCCATATAATTCTTTTTTTATTTGTTTTGGTGTTCGTAGTATTCTGCGTATTTGAATCGGTTGTGTGTCCACAGATAGCATTCCGGCTGTCGGCGTATCTCGTCTTCAAGGTGTTTGAAGTATATGTCGGACAATTCGTAGTCGGGAAGCGACGACGGATTGTCGTGCAGCGGTGTGAAGACGCACTCGTAATAGCCTCGCTTCACTCTTCGTGCGTTGACAAAGACGGGTATATGGCCGAAGTGCTTGGCTATCTTTTCCGGACCGACCAATACCGGGACGGTATGGTTCAGGAACTTGACGTAGTGCTTGATTTGTCTCCTCTTGGGCGACTGGTCGGCAATGAGAGCCACCATACAAGGCTTGTTTTGCGATGCCATATTAGCCACAAAGCGAGCCGTCTCGCGCATCTCCACACATATATTGCCCATACGTTCGCGCATCTGCTTTATGATTTCGTCGAACGTAGGATTGATGAGTTTGTGGTAAACCTGGGCACACACCACATCGTCTTTAATCCATAGTCCGATAGAGGTCATCCACTCCCAGTTGCAGTAATGCCCCATGAAGTAGTCGACCGACTTGCCTTGGTCCAGCAAGTCGTTTGTCATCTTGATGTTGGAGAACTTCATTCGCTTCATTATCTCGTCGGGTGAGATAGTGGCAAGTTTTCCGCTTTCGAGAACCATGTCCATAAAGAAGTGGTAGAACTTTTTCTCTATAGATACTATTTCGTGAAGGTTTTTCTCGGGAAAAGATTCGGTCAGATTCTTGCGTACTATCTTTCTACGATATCTGATGATATAGTATAGTGGATAGTACATTATGTCGGATATTACATAAAGAGCCCAGAACGGGATGTATGACAATACCTTGATAATGAAAAATAAGAAGTAATGCTTTTTACTGTATTGCATATGTGTTTTGTTGTGTGAGTCAGACAAAGTTAAGTAAAATGCGTGAAAGAATGAAATTAAATAGCTCTAAAAGTTCGATTTGTTACGTTTTTATTACAAAACAAGCCTTTCGATACGCGATTTTTTCATTACTTTTGTAACTTTCAAATAGCAAAACGAATAAAAATATATATTTATATGATGACAGACAAGCCTCTGACATTCGCCATATTCGGCAACTCGTTCCAGCCGCGCAAGTCGACTTCGCTCTTGCGTGTGCTGTCTTTTCTGAAGTCGCGCGGTGAGCGTGTGATGTTCGACCGTGAGTTTTACGACTTCCTTACGTCCGAGCACATGCTCGACCTGGCTGGTGTCGACGTGTTCGACGGCGACGACTTCGATGCCGACTTTGTCATTTCGATGGGTGGCGACGGCACGTTCCTCAAGGCTGCGGTGCGTGTAGGCACCAAGCAGATACCCATCATTGGCGTGAATATGGGTAGGTTAGGATTCCTCGCTGACGTGTTGCCGGCTGAGGTTGAGGCTGCGCTTGCTACCATCATAGTTGGAAACTACGCCATTGAGGAGCACACCGCCATACAGGTAGTCACCGAAGGCGGCGGCTTTGAGGGCTGTCATTATGCTCTCAACGACATTGCCGTGCTCAAGCGCGACGTGGCTTCGATGATCAGTATTCGTACAAGCATCGACGAGAGTTATCTGGTTACGTATCAGGCGGATGGTCTGATAGTGAGCACTCCTACCGGTTCGACAGCCTATTCGCTGTCAAACGGCGGTCCGATAATAGTGCCGCAGACCCGCACGCTGTGCCTCACGCCCGTAGCTCCGCACAGTCTCAACATACGTCCTATTGTAATCAGCGACAAGAGTGTGGTGCGTCTGGAGGTGGAATCGCGTTCGCACAACTATCTTATAGCTATCGACGGCCGCAGCTATACGATGCACGAGGGTTCTGCAGTAACCATAAGTCGCGCCCCGTTCGTTACACGCATAGTAAAGCCCAACGGTCTGCGCTACTTCTCATCGCTACGCGAAAAGATGATGTGGGGAGCGGATAAGAGATGAGAATTTTGAGTTTTGAGTTTTGAATTTTGAATTGGTGCCTATGGCATTTTTGAATTTTGAGTTTTGAGTTAGGAGTTTGTCGCCTTTGGCGATTAGGAATTATTCAATTTTGAATTGCATAGTTCACAATTCTCAAATTTAAAACAAACAATTCAAAATTCATAATTCATCAATTCAAAATCGCAGGCGTCAGCCGAGAATAATTCCAAATTCAAAACTCAAAATTCAAAATTCCGTTAGGAACAATTCAAAACTCAAAACTCAAAATTCAAAATTCCGAATGTTCAAAATTCCCAAAACGAAGTATCCGGCACTCCTTATAGTGCGTTGGCTGTGGCACGAATTGCGTGGCAATCGTCTGCAGTCGGTGCTCAATGCGTTGTTGGGTGTGGCAGATGTGGTGTTGAGTTTGGCTCAGGTATGGGCAGTGAAGCATGCCATCGACATAGCCTCGGGCAGCGAGCACGACTCGATATATTGGGCGGTGGCGCTGATGGGATTCATCATACTTGCCAATTTCGGCGTGAGCATAGCCGGAGTGTGGGTGCGCAACATCCTCGGCGTACGTGCGCAGAACCGTATGCAGCAGCGCATGCTTGCCCATATACTGCAAGCAGAGTGGCATAGTAGGGAGCGGCATCACTCGGGCGACGTGCTCAACCGACTCGAAATTGACGTGACCACGGTAGTTACGTTCCTCACGGAGACCCTTTCCAACACGCTCTCCGTCATACTTATGTTTGTAGGTGCATTCGCCTGCATGTTCGTTATGGACCATACGCTTGCCGTATTGCTTGTGGCAATCATGCCCGTGTTCCTCGCCGCGAGTAGAATATACGTAGGACGCATGCGCAGTCTGACCCGACTGGTGCGCGATTCTGACAGCCATGTGCAGTCGGCAATGCAAGAGACGGTGCAGCACCGAATGGTAGTGAAGACGCTTGAGGCTGGCGACGACATGGTGACGCGCCTTGAGAGCACCCAGTCGGAGCTGCGCAGCAATGTAGTGAAGCGTACCATATTCTCCATATTCTCCAATTTCGTCCTTAATCTTGGTTTCGCCATAGGCTATCTCGTAGCCTTCCTATGGGCTGCCGTGCGAATGTCGGCAGGCACGCTGACGTTTGGCGGCATGACTGCCTTCCTGCAGTTGGTCAACAAGATACAGACTCCGGCACGCAATCTGACCAAGCTCGCGCCGGCATTTGTAGGCGTGCTCACCGCAGCCGAGCGACTCATCGAACTGCTCGAAGAACCTCTTGAACCGCAGGGCGAGCCCCAACGTATGCAGGCACCGTGCGGATTGCGGCTTCAGAACGTTACGTACAGATACGAGGACGGCACGCGCAATGTCGTCGACAACCTCTCGTTCGACTTTGCTCCAGGCACGTGTACAGCCATATTGGGCGAGACCGGTGCCGGCAAGACCACTATTGTGCGCATGCTTCTGGCTCTGTCGCGCCCCACCAGCGGCAACATATATATATATAATAAGGTGGAAACCCGTGAACTGACATCCCTGATGCGATGTAACTTTGTGTATGTGCCGCAGGGCAACACGCTCATGAGTGGCACCATACGCGATAATCTGCTGCTCGGAAACCCCAATGCTTCGGAGGCGGAAATGTGGGAAGTGCTAAGCCGTAGTTGCGCCGACTTTGTCAGGATGTTTCCCTTAGGACTCGACACCAAGTGTGGCGAGCAGGGTGGGGGATTGTCCGAAGGTCAGGCACAGCGCATAGCCATAGCGCGCGCATTGCTTCGCAAGGGCTCGATAATGATATTCGACGAGGCTACATCAGCTCTCGATGCCGACACCGAATGCCGATTGCTCGAGAGTCTGATGCACGACAATCGCCATACTGTAATATTCATCACCCACCGACCGGCTGTGTTGAAATACTGTACGCAGACGCTTCAACTGTAATCTAAATTGTACCGTCCAACAGTTCAGGAGGGAGTCAAAAGTCAAACAAAGCGGGCAGAAAGCCCCAAAAGCACATAGCCCAAGGCAGCGCCTTGGGTGTACGGATTGAAAATAGCAAAACGCCCTGCAAGGGCAAAAGCATTGATAATTAACGCTTTTGCCCTTGCAGGGCGCATTGGTATTTGTGATACTTTTACCCAGGGTGTTGCCCTACCCTTTATACACATCTTTGACAATTCTCAACATCTCACATTTGCAGAAGA
>OCIU01000287.1_pt1 | contig 50365 bp, 40 predicted proteins | sample 1538471 | NCBI WGS metagenome assembly OCIU01 (sample SAMN04571693, study PRJEB22368) | human gut metagenome | biome: human gut; material: stool | host: Homo sapiens | place: Luxembourg | collected 2012-06-01 | reverse complement strand
CGGAGAGTTTCTCTTAACTTCCTATTGATAGTGCAAAGATAAAAGTTAACTGAAAGCGTGTCCGCGCTGCGGACATCCTCTCGTTCTCCGGGTGCAGAGAGTGACTCCTCGGGCGTAGTAGCGCATCTCCGAAGCGCATGGGCAGTGTGGCGGCCAGAGTCCCCATGCGTCATCGCTGCGCTCCCACGAATGGGGGTTACTATGGAGTATCGCGTCCGCGCTGCGGACATCCTCTCGTTCTCCGGGTGCAGAGAGTGACTCCTCGGGCGTAGTAGCGCATCTCCGAAGCGCCTGAGCAGGGTGGCGACCGGTGACCTCATGCGTCATCGCTGCGCTCCTGCGAATGGGGGTTGCTATGAAGTATCGCGTCTGCGACGCGACGTCAATGGAGCGGCAGAAGGTATTAGCCTGTCTCTTGGTGTCAGCGCGACACAGGATGTTGAAAATAGATAATTGTGAGTTAAAAAGATATAAAAATGTTGCGGTGTTGATTTTAATGTGTACTTTTACAAAAAATAAGGAAAAAAAGACTATGGTCTAACTTTTTTATAATAGAAGAACTTAACTAAAACTTATAAATCAAACTAAAACCTAACTTTATGAAAAAAATTAAACACATTCTTGTGTGCGGACTCGCTGTTGTTGCGTCCGCCGTAGCCGTTCAGGCACAAACTCTTACGCAGGATTGGAAAATGACGACGGGTCTGCCTTCAGCCGCCGAAGCTAGAGATGGTATTGGAGGAAAAGGAAAAATCTGGACCAATGACAAGAGTTCTGCAAAATTGACCTATTGGGATGAGGCTGGAGAACATTCGCTTTCAGTTGGAGCGGGAGGGACGGCCATAACAATGGATGATGCTGGGAATATAATAATTAGCACGAGCATGTATGGCGGAGGATGTACGGCATATAAGATTCTGCCGTATGGAGAGACCTCTGTTAAGGATTTGTCAGTTAAACTTCCGGATGGTGTTACTCCCGTGGGTATGCAATATATGGGACGCGCAAAAGGTGATGTTATGAGCGCTGAAGGTGGTGTGTTCTACATTGGTTCGACAGCAAATGCGGTTAAAGTCTTTGTTGCAGGAGGAGTGCAAGACGTTGCTAAATCAAAAGCGATTACAACAGGAATGCCAGCTGGAGCGGAAACTATTGTTCAGCCAGTTTCATCATCTCTTGATGATGATGAAATATTGTTGAGAAATAGGAGACAAAAGAATTTCTATTATTGGAATGGTGAGAAATATGTTGCTTATTCTGCTCCGTTGAAGGCGAATTCAACATGCGGTGGAGACGCTTTTAAGTTGAATGGAACGCTTTATACAATTGAGCCAAGTGGAACGGATTATGTTGATGGCTTTGTTATTGTGGATCGTAGCACAAACAAGGTTGTTGCTACGCATGAAGCAGAATTTGCAACTGCGGCAAGAAAGCCTAACGGAAATTCATTGACAGCGGAGAAAGTAGATGAGTATACAATTAATATCTACCAATACGTTCCTGGACAAATGGTTGCAAAGTACACATTCTCGTTGCCAAAGCCAAAGATGTATATCCTTGGACAAAATGAAGTAGGAGACGCATGGAATCCAACCAGCGGCATTGCGATGACTTGGGAAAGTGGAAATGTTTGGTCTGCAACCGTGACAACAGCTCCTGGTCGTGAAAATCTGGGTTTCGTGTCAGTTCTTGCTGAAAACAATGATGAAGGAGGTTGGACGTATGTCAACGGAAACCGTTGGGGCTTGGAAAATGATAAACAAGAAGGCGCTTTGGCAGAGAAACTTACAGTAAGCAAAAACAGCAACTCTATAAATGTGGGTGTCGGAACGTTCTTTATCCGTATGAATTTGGATGACAATACTCTTTACATTGCTCCTACAAAGCTTTATGTGATTGGAACATCCAACAAGGCGGAAGGTCACCAATGGGCACCAAACGACGACAGCTATATGGCGGAGAGCGATCCGGAAACTCCGGGCGTGTTCACGTTCGATCCTATCGACTTGAAGGTGGAAAACAAGGCTGTAGGCGAAGAAGCTGAGGAAGATTTGGCATATTTCGCTTTTGTTACGGGTATTGACGCAGAATGGGGCCCAGTAAACAACAGCCGTTGGTGTCCGAACAACAAAGATGGTGAATTGACCGACAACACTGATTTCACCGACTTTGGCAAGTATTATGACGGCGCATTCATGATAAAGAACGGCGCTTACAAATTGACAGTCGACCTCAACACCAAGACCGTCAAGGCAGTCTATCTCACATCGTCGGGCGTTGAGCAGGTAGGTGCAGAGGCAGCAGGCGTAATTGCAGCCGACGGACAAATCCGCATTGTCGGCGACGCAGCGACAGTGTCGGTCTACAACGCAGCCGGTCAGGCAGTGGCAATCAACTCGGCAGAGCGCACGTTTGCAGTGGCACGTGGCATGTATGTAGTGGTTGTCGATGGCAAAGCAACAAAGGTTATCGTTAGATAGTTAAAACAACCTGACTATAGGATTTCGGCGCCGTGGGTAAGTTTATCCACGGCGCCGATTCGTGCTATAAAACGTTAAAAGGGGCACGGCATTGGGGGAAAATTGCTAACTTCGCAAAAATTAGCAAGATTGTGGACGTATTGTTGACTATACTCGGCGTGATGCTGCTTGGCTTGGGGCTTTACCTATGTGTCAGGCCTTATGTGCCGTCGGTGCTTGCCTCCTATGGCGGACTGTGGTTGCTGCAGTGGGGCGGACTGATGGAGGTGCCCACCGTCACGCTTTCTTATTGGGGCGTGATGGTTGTGATTGTGGTTACCATCAACTCCATGCAGCAGCCGGCGCTCACCAAAGCCACGCAGGGACTGCCGCAGATGCTGATAACGTCGGTTGCCGGCATGCTTCTCGGGCTGATGATGGGCTACTATGCCTCGATGGTGATAGGCGCGGCTGTAGGCGCGGTTGCCGGCGGAGTGTTTTTCGCCCGTACACCCAAAGGCGCGGCATTGCGTTTCCCGTCGAAGCGTTTTTTGCAGTATGTCTGTGCCAAGGGCTTCCCCACGGTGATAAGCGTGTCGCTTACGGGCATCGCCATAATGGTTGCTGTGGCAGCCTACAATATGTCGCATTAAAGAAATATTTTTAACGAAGATGAGAAAGTTATTAGCGGTTATAATGCTGTTTGCCGGGCTGTGGGTTTGGGCAGGCGCAGTGCCCGAAAAGGGCAGGAAAGACACCAAGTTCCGTCCAATCGACGTGAATATGGACTCGATACGCGTCAATATCCAGAATCCGCGCTCAAACTACTACTACAAGCGGTTGTGGCGCAAGTATCAGAGCAACGACACCAACATGTCGCTCAAGGAATATCGCCATCTGTATCTCGGATACGTGTTTTCGGAGGACTATGATCCCTACCGCCAGTCGGAATTTTCAAAAAAGATACAGCCTCTCTACTATAAGAAGCACCATACTCCGGCGGAGTGCGACACGATAATCAAATATGCGGAGCTCTCGCTCGCCGACGATCCGTTTGACTTGAAGCAGATGGAATACTACATCTATGTGCTCAAGGAGCGTCAGAAATACACCCGTGCGGCAATCATGCAGTCGCGTCTCAACAATCTTATCAAGGCAATTATGTCGACCGGCACAGGCACTAAGGAGAAGCCGTGGGTGGTGATCAGTCCGGTGCATGAGTATGTGATTACCAACGGCTTGAACTTCAAGGCGGCGGAACATCTGGAGTATGAGGGCGACATTGACTATATCAAGTTTGAGAATCCTAAAAGCGGCGGACCCGAGGGCTTTTGGTTTGATGTGTCAAACATCCTGAGGGTGCGTCAGCAGAAATTCGGCGACGAGTGATGGGCGAGGCGGCAATCAACAGATTCATCAACAGCCGTGTGCTCACGTGGCTCACAGCCGTTGTGGGCATCGTGGCGGCATACGCCATGCTGCTTTTCTTCGGCACGCCCTCTGTGCCGCCGGTCGAAGGCTTGTTTGGCGGCGGACTCGACCACCTGCTGCCGTCGGGCATATTGTCGTGGGCGGTGAATATGGTGGTGGTGTTTGTGGCGGCCGTGATGCTCAACTGGCTCAACAAGACCTACGTGTTTATCCGCGAGCACACGATGATGTTTGTCACCGTGTTTCTCTGCGCCACGCTGTCGAACCCCGTGGTGTCTACGTCGCTCGGCACGCCCACGCTGCTCGCGCTCGCGCTTGTGGTGTGCACCTACGTGATGTTTGGCACGTTTCAGCAGCGCGACAGCCAGAGCGTGGCGTTTCTCATCACGATGATTCTTACGGTCTGCGCCATGCAGAGTTTTGTGTTCGCGCTTTATATACCAGTGTTTATCGTGGGATTTTTCCAGATGCGCATCTTCACGCTGCGCACGCTGCTCGCCGTGCTTGTGGGCATCGTGGTGCCCGTGTGGACGGCCACGGCGTTTGGATGGATCGACCCGGCGCAGTTGCGCCTGCCCGACCTGCTTGGCGGCATAGCCACGCTCCGCGGCAGAGTGGATGCCGGGCTGCTGCTCCAGCCGATGTTTATGGTGGCTGTGGGCACGATATTCGGACTCTCCAACGCGTTGACGCTGATATCCTACCGCCAGCAACTGCGTGCCTACAATGGGTTTATCAACGTGATGGCTGTAGCCACGGTGCTGTTTATGGTGGCAGACGTGAGCCATGCTGAAGCGTATGCGGTGGTGGCAAACATGCTTGCGGCGGTGCAGGTGGCGCATTTCTTCACCATCCGCAAGATGCCGAAGCTCTACATCGTGTTTTTCGCACTTATGGCTGTCTGCGTCGCCCTGTCGCCGGCGGTCATCTACAACCTGTTGAACTTATTGCAACTGATATGAGAATAATCGTTGAGGCAAACATCCCGTATATCAGGGGTTTGCTTGAAAAATTCGGTGATGTGGCATATTTGCCGGCGTCTGGAATCACAGCCGATGCCGTGCGGCGTGCCGACGCACTTTTTGTGCGCACACGCACCCGCTGCGACGCGTCGCTGCTCGACGGCAGCAGCGTGAAGTTTATAGCCACAGCCACCATCGGCACCGACCATATCGACCTTCAGTGGTGTCGCGGCGCGGGCATCGACGTGGCCAACGCCCCGGGATGCAACGCTCCAGCCGTGGCGCAGTATGTGCATGCCGTCATAGGCAGCCGCTTCGGAGGTGACGTGCGTGGCTTGACGCTCGGCGTGGTCGGTGTGGGACACGTGGGCGGCATCGTGGCGCGCTGGGGCGAGCGCCTCGGCATGCGCGTGCTGCGGTGCGATCCGCCGCGTCAGCGCCGTGAGGGAGGCGATTTTGTCGACCTCGCCACCGTGGCGCGCGAGGCAGACGTGATAACGTTCCACACACCGCTCACCCGCAGTGGCGCCGACGCCACATGGCACATCGCCGACAGCAGTTTCCTTGAAAGTCTCAGCCACTGCCGTCTGCTCGTCAACAGCGCGCGCGGAGGCATCGTCGACGAGCAGGCGCTGCTCAAAGCCGTCGACGGCGGAGAGATGGCGGTGGCAATCGACTGCTGGGAGAACGAGCCGCGCATAAACCCCGTGCTGCTCGAGCGCGCCTTCGTGGCGACGCCCCACATCGCAGGATATTCGGCAGAAGGCAAGCAACGCGCCACGGCGATGGCTCTCGAGGCATTTGAACGCCACTATGGCGTGGCGGTCGACGGCAAGCCGCATCCAGCCGCTCCGCTGCTCGGCGCCGACGTAGACAGCGTCGACACGATTATGCGCTCCTACGATCCTCTCGCCGACACCCGGCGTCTGCGCGCCAATCCCGACGCTTTCGAGCGTCTGCGCAACGAATACCATCTCCGCGCCGAGGTGAGATAAGATTTATTTTGCAAAATATAGAATGATTATATATCTTTGCGGAAGATTGGGTGCATCACGTTGCGCCACGAAAGATTAGATGATGAAGAAAGTGTCTTTACCGGCTGTCGTTGCCGGGTTTAACAAGGACATAGAGGCACTGCCTTCGATGCCGCGCGTATTGTAACGCCATCGGAGACTCTGCAGTTTTTTTTGATTACCTCGGGAGGCATACGCCTTGCCGGGGAATACGTGTTTAAACAAGACAGAATGAGCGAGAACTGGTATGTGGTCCACACTCAGCCACGAGGCGAGAAGATGCTGAAGGCTTTGCTCGACAGAGAGCCTGCGGTTGTCGACACCTATCTGCCGATGCGACAGCAGTTTGCCATCGTCGGCGGACAGCGCGTGAGCCGTATGGCGCTGACCATGCCGGGACTCGTATTCGTGCGCGGCAACAAGAACCAGCTTGTGGCGCTGCTGCGCGAAAAGAGCGGCGCGTCGCGTCTGATGGTCGACTCGTCGCGCAAGGAGAAAGACGCCATGGTGGTAGCAGACAGCGAGATGACAGCCTTCCGCCTGTTCAACGACAACACCGCCGGGCAACTGATGATGCTCCGCTCCCCATTCTGCAACTTCACATCTGCCGACCGCATACGCATCATGAGCGGTCCGTTTGCCGGCTACGAAGGCTATATCCGCGAAATCGGCGGCGACAACAAACTGATTTTCAAGGTGGGATCGATGGCCATCGCGTTGTCTAACGTGATGCGCTACGACGTGGCGGTGGTTGAAAACCATCACGCCTCGACCGAGACGAGCCTGCAGCTGCGCATTGCCGATAGCCTGCGCGCGCGTCTGGAGGAGGCAGGACACGTCGACGACGCCTGCGACCGTCTGCGTGACATAATGACCGGTGCTGCCGGGATGCCCGCGGCGTTTACCGACGCCGACCGTGCCGACGCCCGTTCGCTGGCACATTTCTGCGCCTCCGACCGCAAACGCATCGACAGCATCGTCGACAACGCTCCGCTGCGCCGCTTCCTTACGCCCACCGCCGAGACAGGCACGCTCATGCATAAAGGCTTCGTTGAACACCGGTTGCCAGTCGCGCTCGGCGACGACCGCTTCACAGCCCATGTGGCGGAACATCCCGACCACAGCACAGCCGCCTGCTGGGGCGAGTTTGCCACGGCGATATGCGCCCTTGCGCCATCGCAGCGCACAGCCCTCATCGACAAGCTGCGACGCTACGGACTGACGGCATTCGCCTCAGCCGTTGAGGGCAGCGGACATACACGCTTCGAAGGCGCGATGCTCACATCCGCCACCCTCGCTCCCGAGGCACTTGCCGCGGAGGGAGCGGCAATCATCAGCGAGATTCTCGCCTCCGTGCGCGCACGCCGTTGGCGCACACTCCTCTACGCCGTCTGTCTGCGATGACGGCAGCGTCCGCACGCGCGGACATTCCAAAAAATGACTTCTACTTTTAATTACACAATTCAATGAAAGCATGTTTTATGGGGTTGGGCTATATCGGCCTGCCCACAGCGATTATTGCCGCCAAGCATGGCGTGCAGGTAACGGGTGTTGACATCAACCCCAAAGTAGTGGAAATGACAAACCAGGGACACCTCCACATCGTGGAGCCGGGCATGGAAGAAATGCTGCAGGACGTGGTGCGCTCAGGCGCTCTCCACGCAAGCACCACCCCCGAGGTGAGCGACGCATACTTCATGGTGGTGCCTACGCCGTTCAAGGGCAACCACGAACCCGACATCTCATACGTCGAGGCTGCCACACGAGCCGTCATCCCATTCCTTAAGGAAGGCGACCTCTACGTCATCGAGTCGACTTCGCCGGTGGGCACAACCGACAAGATGGCGAAACTCATCTTCGAACTCCGCCCCGAGCTGCGCGGCAAAATCCATATAGCATACTGCCCTGAGCGTGTGCTGCCGGGCAACGTAATCTACGAACTGGTGCACAACGACCGCGTGATCGGCGGTATGGACGAGGCGTCGACCGACAAGGCAATCGCCTTCTACAGCCAATTCGTGCAAGGCACGCTCCACCGCACAAACTGCAAGACGGCAGAGATGTGCAAACTCACCGAAAACTCCTCGCGCGACGTGCAGATTGCCTTCGCCAACGAGCTGTCGCTCATCTGCGACAAGGCGGGCATCAACGTGTGGGAGCTCATCGCTCTCGCCAACAAGCATCCGCGCGTCAACATCCTGCAGCCGGGATGCGGAGTGGGCGGACACTGCATCGCCGTCGACCCATACTTCATCACAGCCGACTTCCCCGTTGAGAGCCAGTTGATTGCAAAAGCGCGCGAAATCAACAACTACAAGGCATTCTGGTGTGCCGAGAAAGTGGAGAACGCAATGCTCCGCTTCGAACTCGAAAACCACCGCAAGCCAACAGTCGCAATGATGGGACTCGCGTTCAAGCCAAACATCGACGACCTTCGCGAATCGCCGGCGAAATACATCACAACAAAAGTGATGCAAAGCTGCAACAACGCCGACATCCTTGTCGTTGAGCCTAACGTGACGGAGCACAACGTGTTTAAGTTGACGGATTACCGCGAGGCTTACGACCGCGCCGACATCGTAGTCTTCCTCACCGCCCACGACCCATTCAAGACGCTCCCCCGCCGCGACGACAAAATCATCCTCGACTTCTGCGGAATTTATAAGTAGACATGCTTCAACATAAGCACCTTAGGTCTAATACCACAACACATTTTTTACACAATGACAGATAACACAGCAAACAACAAGCGCATAGCGAAGAATACCATAGCCTTATACTTTAGGATGTTGTTTAAGGTTATGGTGTCATTCTATACTTCACGGGTAACACTTGAAATTCTTGGTGTTGAGGATTTTGGTATTTATAATGTGGTTGCAGGTATTGTAGCTTTATTTGTATTTGTAAACAATTCGATGGCTATATCTGTACAGCGTTATCTAACATATGAGATAGGACGCGGAGATGATGTCCTGAAACTGAATACTATATATAGTATGTCTATACTCATACATATATTTATAGCTGTAATACTTATTGTATTAAGCGAGGTTTTTGGGTATGTATTGTTTAAATATTATTTGAACGTGCCAGCATATAGATATGAAGCGGCGTACACTCTGTTTCATTGGTCGGTGCTTACTTGTTGTTTGTCGTTTGTACAGGTTCCGTATGTAGCATTACTCATTTCGTATGAAAAAATGAAAGCCTTTGCTTATATAGGAATAGTTGAAGTGGTATTACGGCTTGCAGTGGTGTATGCACTTGCGTGGTACGGTTTTGATAGGCTGTCATTTTATGGTGTGCTCCTTTTTATTGTGTCGGTGTTGATAACGTTGCTTTATGTTTGGTGCTGTCGTATGCAGGTTAAAGGAGTGCGATTCAAACGAATATGGGACATTGGTATTTTCCGACAACTTTTAACATTTGCTCTGTGGAGTGCTTTAGGTGAAATCGCATGGGCAGGAACAGGGCAGGGTGTGAACATATTGCTAAATATATTTTTCAATCCAGTTGTTAATGCTGCACGTGCTATCGCAGTACAGGTAACTTCTGGATTAAACCAATTTGTCTATAACTTTCAAACGGCAATCAATCCACAAATAATCAAATCTTATGCAGCTGGTGATAAAAATCGTATGACATTGTTAACAAATAAGGGGATAGTTTATTCTTATTATTTACTGATGTTGCTTGGAGTACCCGTTATGATTAATATGGATTATATATTGAACCTGTGGCTCAAAACCCCTCCTCCTTATTGCATCGTCTTTTGCAACATTGCCATTATTGGTGCAATGGTTGATTGCTTGTCAAACCTGTTGGCCACGGTGGCTAAGGCTTATGGCAAAATACGCAATTATCAATTGGCTGTGTCGATTGTATTGTTCTTAAATTTACCGCTGTCCTATGTGGCATTGAAGCTGGGAGCATCTCCAAAGTCCGTGTATGTAGTTTATGCGGTAGTGTCTTTTTTGCTGTTATGGTTGCGGCTTGGACTTCTAAAACGAATGGTGGGATACGATATTCGGTTGTTTATACATTCTGTATTGTTGCGTATTTTGTCTGTTTCATTGATTGTAATACCGGTATCTTATATCATAAAGGCACAAATGATTGATGGGTGGATGTCATTGTTAGTGTCTTCTGCCTTATCAATATTGCTTATCGCTGTGACTGTATATGTTGTTGGGATAACAAAAGAGGATAGATTGTTTATTAAAAGTAAAATTAATACATTGTTCAAATAGATGGGTAAAATAAAAACCGCAACGGTTACATGGATTACATATAACAATTGTGGCACGTTTTTGCAGGCATATGCTTTACAGCATATTGTGCAGTCGTTGGGTTATGAGAATCATATTTTGAACGATGCTCCACATTTGATGGACTCACGTCCCTTGTGGCGTCGTATTCTGTCGAGGTTCTATCATAAATTGATGCTAAAACAATCAAAAAAAATGGATCTTGTGGCTCGGTGTTATACGCATTTCAGGAATAAGTGGTTAGAGATTGATTGGCATACAGTCAACTTGGAACGAGTTAATGGTAGGTATGATATGTTTTTGTGTGGCAGTGATCAAATATGGTCGCCAATTATCAAACCATTCTATCCTTATTTCTTTCTAAACTTTACAGATAAGAAAAAGGTGTCATACGCACCGAGTCTTGGCAACTCCGAGTATTCTAATGAGTGGAAACAATTTGCGGTGCCGTTGTTGCAGCGTTTTGCACACCTTTCTGTACGAGAGCATCAAGGAGCAGAATTGCTCTCTAATTTGTTGCATCGGAATGTATCAACGGTTTTAGATCCTACAATGCTATTGACTGCTGATGAGTGGAAACCTTTATGTGCGAGACGTATTATGCCAGCAGATTGCAAATATTTGTTTTGCTATATGTTGACTTATAATGCTCAATATATAGATATGGCACGTGATTATGCGCTTAAACACAATCTTGAATTTGTACTTATGGGGTTGCATGCGGAATATGAATGCCTGTCCAAGCATATTGTTTGGGGTGGCCCTTCTGAATTTTTAAGTGCGGTGTGCTATGCAGATGTTATTATGACAGATTCTTTTCATGCCACGATATTCTCCATTTTGTTTAAAAAGGAGTTTTATACCTTCCAACGATTCAAAGCAGGGACGTGGAATAATCAAAATTCTCGATTGGAAAATCTGTTTGAGACTTTTGCTATCAAAGGTCGTTTTGTTGAAAATAACCAATTTGATAAAGTGCCTCCTATTGACTATAATGAAGTGTTCTTGCGGCTTGATAAGGAACGCAAAGACTCAAAAGGCTATCTTATAAAAGCGTTGAAAGATTAATTATGGAACAAATCTGTCCTGAACGATTATGTACAGCTTGTGCTGCTTGTTACAATGTATGCCCAAAGCAAGCCATTAGTATGGCTGAGGTAGGAGCGATAGGCTACCTATATCCGCGAATTGATGCGGATAGATGTATTGATTGTGGATTATGTCAAAAAGTATGTCCTGTCGTTAATCCTGTTCCAAAACATGAACCATTACAAACTTTTGCGGCAATTGATCGCAATGTTGAGGCTCTTGGCAAAAGTGCTTCGGGAGGAGCGGCCAGTGCTATGGCGAAAGTTGTAATAGAGCAAGGAGGCGTCGTTTACGGTTGTTGTATGCGTAGTTATACTGATATTGCCCATTCGCGATTTACGACATTAGAGGAAATGTACGCAATGCGTGGTTCGAAATATGTACAGAGCTTGATAGGCTTGATATACAAGGATGTAAAGAAAGATTTGGAAGCTGGGTACACAGTGCTATTTACTGGTACGGCTTGCCAAATAGGTGGTCTGCGCAACTATTTGCATAAAGATTATAATCGGCTTTATTGCCTTGATTTGGTATGTCATGGAGTGCCATCTCAGAAACTTCTACGAGATAATATAGAAAATATGTTCCGTAAGAAAGGACTTAGTCCGAAAGGCACGGAACGAGTAGAGTTCCGTCGGATCTGTTCTGACCAAACCTCAAATTTGGATTTGAGGTATGGCACTTTTGTTGAAAGTGCCATACCTATTGGTTGGCAGAAGTTTTTGAATAATACCTATATCACAGCTTTTATGTACGGACTTACATTTCGAGACAATTGTTATGAGTGTCCATATGCATGTGCTAAACGGGTTGCCGATATTACGGTGGCAGACTTTTGGGGCTATCGTGGCAATCAGATACCTCAAGGATTGGGAGTGTCATTGGTAATGCCGTCTACTGCGAAAGGTCTACAACTGGTTGAGCAAGTCCGCCCATTTATGTTGATGGAGGAACGCCCAATATCCGAAGCTGTTAATGGGAATGGTCAGTTGTTGCATCCATCCGTCCGCCCAACCGAACGAGAAATATTTGTTGCTGAATATGAGAATTCGGGAGAGAAATTAATAACATCTTTGCTGAGAAAATATAAGAGGCAGTATAGGAAGAACGCTATAATAAATAAAGGAATCCGGATAATTGCTAAATATCCGAAATTGTATTTGTGTATAAGAAATATATATCATAGACTATGATACCAAAGGTAATACATTATTGTTGGTTCGGACGCAATCCGTTACCACCGCTTGCTAAGAAATGCATTGAGTCGTGGAAAAAATATTGTCCTGATTATGAAATTAAAGAATGGAATGAGGATAATTTCCCGATGGACTACAATGACTATGTGAAAGAAGCATACGAAGCTAAGAAATGGGCGTTTATAACGGATGTTGTCCGTCTTTATGCTTTGGTTACAGAAGGCGGAATTTATATGGACACGGATGTGGAAGTATTGAAACCTCTTGACGATCTGTTGCAATATGAAGCAGTTTCGGGGTTTGAAAACTATTCTCAAATATCGACAGGATTGATGGCAAGCGAGGCTCATCAACCATTGTTTGAGGAGTTGCTGCACGATTACGATGGTGCGCATTTTAGAAATGAAGATGGAACACTCGATATGACAACCAACGTGAAGCGCATAACAGCAACTTGTTTGAAATATGGTTTCGTGCCAAACAACCAGATGCAGACGGTGAAAGGATTTACATTGCTGCCAAGCGACTTCCTTTGCCCTAAGGACTATAAAACAAAGAAGATACATCTGACTGAGAATTCTTTGGTAATACACCATTTTGATGGAAGCTGGCAATCAAGAAGTATTAAAGAACAGCTGACATATAAGATATTTGGGAGGAGGATAGGAGATTGCATATATAGGTTGTATGTAAAATTGTTGGAGAAATAGTATGAGTCAGCCATTAGTTTCTGTTTTAGTTCCGATTTATAATGTTGAGAAATATATTGAGCGATGTGCGCGTTCGATATTTGAGCAGGCATATGAGAATTTGGAGATAATATTTGTAAATGATTGTACTCCTGATAATAGTGTTGGCGTATTGCGAAAGGTGCTTGCGGAATATCCAAATAGAATTGCTCAAACTCAGATAATTAACCAAGAAAAGAATCTTGGCTTGGCTGGCGCACGATTGACAGGTCTGAAGACTTCGACAGGAAAATATATTCAAAATATAGACAGCGATGACTACATTGACAAGAATATGATTTCTGATATGGTTGCATTGGCAGAACAAGAAAATGCAGATATTACAATCTGTGATTTTATGTATGTTTACACGAATAAAAAAGAGCATATTTATGTGAATCCTCCTCTTGACCCATTGAGTTGTTTGGAATGTGTCTTGGTTGGAATCGTGCATTCGTCTGTATGCAATAAATTAATTCGTAGGGATTTGTTTATAAACAATAGGATACATCAATTTGTTGGGTTGGACCTTAGAGAAGATTTCAGCGTTTTGTATAAGCTTGTATATTATTGTAAACGGATAGCGTATTTGCCAAAAGCATATTATTATTATAGGCAGAATGCATCGTCAATGGTTAATAATTATAATGAAAAGTCTGGGAAATCTGGACTCTTGTTGATAGACGATTTAAGCCATTTTATTGAGAAGGAGCGATTAGGGGAAATTGATAGTAGATTAAAAGAAATGGTTAACTATAAGATAGTGTCGATTCTATGTGAGTATTTACTCCTCTCTCAAGAAAGACAGTATTTGCAGGAATATATAGAGCTAGTTCGTGCGTTTAAATTAAGATATTATTGTTTAAATCCAATACTTCCGATGCATTATAAGTTGACTGGTATTTTTTATAAAATACGGTTGAGAAACTTGGCTTCTGTAATAAGAGTGTTGTATAAAAACTGTAAGTGATGACATCGGTCAAATCTGATGGTAAATATTTAGCTATTCAGGCGATAGCATATCTGACATTCCCGATTATAAGTTTTGCGTTAGCTATCGCAAATTATAAAAAGGGAGTATCTCAGTTTTTCTTCATTCTGTTTGCATTCTATTTCGGTTGGCAAATAGATTGTGTGTTGGATTTGGAGAATCACTATGAAAACTTTAGGACTTATTTTATTGGGCATTCGCTTTCGGAGGTTTTATCCAATGTAAATGTATATGATATAGGAAAAGAACCATACCACATTGTTATTAAATACATAATATGTTGTGTTAGCGATAATAGCCATTTCTTTGCAGGTTGTGCTGCGTCAATTTATGCTATTGTATTCGTTGCGTTTCTACGCCAATTTAAGCAATTCTATACAAAACGGCAGCAGAGAATGCAATTCTTGGTTCTATGTTGCGTAGTTTTTACGGTTGAATATTATTGGTATTTGGGATTTCGGTATTGGACTGGCGCATTCTTCTTTTTGACATTCTTTCTGAAATATATAAACACAAGAAGAAGAAAATACCTACTAATATCTTTTTGTGCAATATTATTCCATGCAGCTCATGGAATAGCGATAGTTGCTGTACTGTTAGCCTTGTTACTGAAAAATAGAAGAAAAATTCTTTATGCAATAGCTATTGTTAGTATGGTAATGAGAACGACAGGCAATTGGATGTATGTTGTTCTGGGCAAAATACCGATTCTAAAAATATTTGTAAAAGATTCATACTATGATTCTGGTATACAGGCCTCGATAGAAGAAAGAGGTGCATTTTTTAGGAGTGAGGGAAATATTGTATATCAGTATCGTTCTGATATCTTGTTTGGTGTGGCTGTATTTGTTTTGTTCCTGCTATGGAGAAAAAATAAGAAATTGAATGATACATATCCTCTGTTTTTTGCAATGGTATTGTCATTGTTTAGCATAACAAATTTCTTATATATGGATTTTATAGCATACGAGAGAACATACAAAATGTTGATTGTGATGCTTTTCTCATACCTTTATTTCTTATTACAAGACAAAAAAAATCTATGGATAAATAAAAATTTACTTTTAGCAGGTTTGCTGTTTTTGGTTGTCATATTTGTGCTATTAACAGCTGTAATACAGCAACGTGAATATCTTGCCGATTTATCCATTTGGTTTGGTTCTATTTGGACTTTATAAATATTAAGATTATGTTGGTTAATTGGTACAGAATGGCACATTGGTTGTGGATGCATCATATCCCCATGTTGCCAAGATTGATTTATTTTATCCAATATTTGCTGTTTAATTGCGCAGTGCCAGCCAGTTGCAAAATTGGGAGAGGTACTAGGTTCGGGTATGGAGGTATAGCAACGGTGATTCATGCAAGAGCTGTGATTGGGAAAAATTGCATGATTGGCTCTTGTGTTACAATTGGAGGAAGGGGCAAGCATTATGAGGTCCCGGTTATTGGCGATAATGTGCATAAGCACAGGTTCTAAAATATTGGATCCAGTTCATATAGGGGATAATGTTGTCATTGGTGCGAATAGTACAGTGCTTAAAGATATGCCTTCAAATTGTGTAGCTGTTGGTTCTCCAGCAAGAATAATCAAGGGAAATATAAATATCAAAGATTATCAATAAGCCAATGAGTTTGAGCAAAGACTTAGCGAATAAGATACTTACGATAGGGTGCGAATGCAATCCGCCAAAGGGGGGTATTGCGCAGGTGCTTTATAATTATCAGATGTTTGTTTATCCGACGTTTAAATTCGTTGCCAATTCCGGCGATGGCGGAAAGATTGCAAAGGTGTGGCAGTTGATAAAGGCGGTCTTTGATGTCGTAGCTATGCTAAGAAAGGATGGGGGCATTCAGATAGTCCATATCCACACATCTTCATATACAGGATTTAATCGGTCGAAAATCTTCATAAAGGTAGCAAAGGCTTTTGGAAAGAAAGTGGTTCTACACATTCATGGAGGGTCTTTTAGAGAATTTTATCAAACATCGCCTGCTTCAATCTCGAGAACACTGGATGCGTGTGATTGCATCATTGCTCTTTCGGAGTCGTGGAAGGCTTTTTTTTGCAAGGTGACAAAAACGAAGGTGTGCATTGTTGACAATATCATACCACAGCCACAACGAGTGTTGGGGATTAAGAATGATGGTAGGTTTCACCTGCTGTTTCTTGGCTTGATCACAGCGCAGAAAGGCATCTATGATTTGTTGGACGTGATAAAAGAAATCAGGCACGACCTAAAGGATAAGTTTTGTCTGCAGATTGGAGGCAATGGGGAAACCGAGCGATTGCAAAAGTTGATAGATGAAAACGATTTGTCAGACTTGGTGCGCTTTGAAGGATGGGTGTCGGGAGAAAAAAAGAAAGAGCTGCTCAGCCTTGCCGATGCCTATATCTTGCCATCATATATAGAGGGGCTGCCGATTTCTATATTAGAGGCAATGTCGTATGGTTTGCCGATATTGTCAACACCAGTGGGCGGAATTCCAGAGGTCGTTGATGAGACAACCGGCATCTTGTTTACGCCTGGGGATAAAAAGGAAATGGCGGATGCAATAAAATCAATTGTGGGCAATCCGCAGATTGGCAAATCGAAGGGAAACGCATCAAGAGAAAAAGCGGTGCGATATTATCCAGACAATGTGGCATCTGAACTTATAGAAATATATAATGGGATACTTACGGCTGATTAAGTCAGCATTTGTTTTTCTGAACACCTTGCGTTTCCTTGTTGTCAACAGGGACGACGGAAAGGATGCGGTGGAGAGAATTCAGCTAAAAAAGTTGAGGGGAGAATTGCAATGGGCATGGGACAATATCCCGTTCTATCGTAGTTTTTGGGCAAAGAATGGCTTTAATCCATATGAGGATTTTCAGCGGCTGGAGGATATTCATAAAGTCCCATATACAGACAAAGAGACGGTTCGGAATCATTTGTCGGAAATGTTGCCCAGCAACATCAAATCAGAGTCATTGAGTTTGGTAAACACAGGCGGAACAACGGGAATGCCTATGAAATTCTACATAGACAACTATGTGGCGAGGGCAAAAGAAGTGGCGTATCAAGTGTTTGTCGACTACAATTATTTCGGATATAGGCTTTGGCTTGACCGGGTGGTCATTATGCGTGGGTATAAATTCCCGCAATCAATGACCGACAATGGTGTGTATTGGCGTCGGGACATAAAGGAAAATGCGTTGCTGATGTCGTCTTTCCATATAAAACGCGACACGTATCGGTCGTATCTTGATAAGATAAGTCAGTTTAAGCCTCGGTTTATCCGTGCATATCCAAGCGCGATAGTGTCGTTGTGCAAATATATGAAAGAGGATGGAATTTCCCCAATAAAAGGATTAAGGGGTGTGATTTGTTCCTCTGAAACGATATATGAATGGCAACGTACGCTTGTCCGGGATGTGCTTGGTGTTGAAATATATTCGTTTTATGGGCATAGCGAGAAATCGGTGGTCGCTTATCAGACAAATTCTTCAGAACTGCATCACTTCAATCCATTTTATGGTTATACAGAATTTATAAATTCAAGCGACAAACATTGTGCTGAAGACGGAGAGTTGGGAGAGGTCGTGGTTACAAGCCTCGACAATCGCTATTTCCCGTTTATCCGCTACCGCACCGGTGATATGGTGAAGAATACAACAGAAGCGAGCCCTTGCCGGTTGTGGGGGTTGGTTGCGAAAGAGATTGTCGGCAGGAAGCAGGAATATGTTTATGACAAGAATGGTGAAGCGTCGTTGTTTCTATGGAGTGATGAGGTGTTCTGGGGAATTGAAGGAATTGAGGCTTACCAATATGTACAGGACGAATACGGAAAGTTGACGCTTCTTGTGCAGAGTGAGAAGCCGTTGTCGGCAGGACTGAGAAAAGAGATTCACGAAAAAGCTCAAATAATATTTCAAGGGTTTGATATTGAAATAGAGCAAACAAGTCATATAGCACTGACCAAATCTGGGAAATTTAGATATTTGGTTCAAAACATAAGATAGATGCTTTCTTCATTTCTTTCGTTGAAGCGCTATTGCGAGTCGGAGGGATTTAAGGGATGGGACCCTTATGACGGACTGAACTCGCGATTGGCGCATGCATTGTTGCCGCTTAAGCGGTCGGCGATATTGCGTCTGTGTGTGATACAGGGGTTTAAGCGCTGCCCTGTGAATCTGCGTCGTTTGGCGATGGTGCCAAAGGAGTATAATGCGAAGGGCATAGGCTTGTTTCTGCAAGGGTATTGCAATCTTGTCCATGCAGTGGACAAATTCCCGGAATTGCAAGCCGAAGTCGGGACAAGACAGGCGTTGCTGGCGCGTGTGCGAGAGTTGGCAGATTTGCTGATTTCGTTGCAGTCGGAAGGTTACAGCGGAGCGTGCTGGGGCTATAATTTCGACTGGCAGGCGCGGAGGCTGTTTCTGTTTCCGAAGTTTACGCCAACGGTTGTGGCAACGTGTTTCTGCGCAACGGCACTGATGGAGGCGTATGAGGTGACTGGCGAGCGCGGATATCTCGACGTGGCGCTGTCGGCGGCTGATTTTGTGATGAATGATCTGCACCGGGCAGAGTGCCGGGGCGGATTTTTGTTTTCCTACAGTCCGTTGAAAGGCAACGACACCGTGTTCAACGCCTCGCTGCTCGGCAGCAAGCTGTTGGCGTATTGCTATAAATACACGAAAAAGGAGGAATACAGAGAGGCGGCGCGACGGTCGGTTGAGGCTTGCTGCGACGCGCAGGGGGATGCTGGCGAATGGGTTTACGGAATGCTTCCTGTGCAGTCGTGGATAGACAGTTTCCACACGGGCTACAATCTTGATGGTTTGACCGCCTATGAGGAGCAGACCGGCGACAAGTCGTTTCACTCGAACATAGAGAAAGGCTTTGATTTCTATATCCGCAATTTCTTTGAGGCCGACGGCACACCGAAATATTACCATGACCGCACGTATCCGATTGACATCCATTGCCCGGCGCAATTGTTTGTGACGCTGCATAAGCTTCACCGTAGCGATGAATACAGGGCGGAGGCGGAACGCGTGATGCGGTGGACGGTGGAGAATATGCAGGACAGACGCGGCTATTTTTATTATCAACTTAAGCGAGGCGTAAGTTCAAAAATATCATATATGCGCTGGAGCAATGCATTCATGTTCTGCGCTATGAGTTATTACATTTTAGACTATGGAAAATGATATGAGGGTGACGGTGAAGGGCGTGAAAGTGTTCCCCTTCACGTCGTTTCAGCAGCTGCTCGACTATGTTGTGGGCAGAAAGGGAATACTTGTAGCAATCAATGCGGAGAAGATTCTGCATGCCACACATCAGACGCGCGACATAATAAACCGCAACATCGGATATTGCGATGGCGTGGGGGCGGTGATGGCATTGCGGAAGCATGGGCATAAGGATGTGGTTAAGCTGCCGGGCTGCGAGTTGTGGCTGAAGATTATCGCAGCGCTTGCTCCGCAAGGCAAGCGTTTCTATTTGGTGGGCAGCAAGCCTGCCGTGATAGAACAGACTGTGAAGAAGTTGAAGGCGGATTATCCTGGAATCAACATTGTGGGCTACCGTGACGGCTATATTAAAACCGATGCGGAGCGCAAGGCTCTGATTGCCGACGTGGCTGAAAAGCGGCCCGACGCTGTTTTTGTGGCGATGGGCTCGCCCAAGCAGGAATTGCTGATGGAAGAGATGTCGGAGCGGCATGCTGCGATTTATCAAGGTTTAGGCGGAAGTTTTGATGTTTATACAGGCAACGTCAAGCGTGCGCCTAAATGGTGGGTGAACCACGATTTGGAATTTGCCTATCGCTTGATAAAACAGCCCAGCCGCATCAAGCGCCAGATTCATTTGGTGAAGTTTCTGGCGATGGTTGAAATGGGTAAGATATAGCAGTTCCAGCGACGGGGCTGAAGGGGCGCGCGGCTGACAGGCTGCGCGCCTTTTTTCGGCTAAAGAAGAGGGGTCATATAGACGGGGAGATATAGCAGCTCGTTGTCGCCGCGCTGCAGGTCGCGGGTGTAGAGAATGTAACTGTTGGCGATGCGTGCGGAAAATTTGTGGCGGAAGGCGTCGAGCGAGGCGTGGGTTTTATAGCCGGATGATTTCACTTCGATAGGGCAGATTTTGCTGCCGTGAGGGATTATGAAATCAACTTCATAGAGGTGGCGGTCGTCCTTGGGGAAGGTGTAATAAAACAGTTTGTTTCCGGCAGCCGTCAGCATCTGTGCCACAATGTTTTCGTAGACGTAGCCGAGGTTGGCGTCGAGCTTGTCTGCCAGAAGTTTCTGGTAGATTGTGTTTTCGGAGAAGTCGCTGTCCCAGAAGGCCATTGTTACAAACAGTCCGGTGTCGGCGGCAAACAGCTTGTAGCGGGATATGTCGCGAGAGAGCGACATGCCGGCGTTTGGGTCGTTTGTGTGGTATGCCACGAGTACAGTTTTGCTGTCCTCGAGGCTGATTATCATTTCCTGCTCTTTTTCGTCGTCGGTTTTCCCGACAACGGCGTTTGGCGAGTAGCGCGATGCGTTGCGGCTTAGTTGTGCAGGGATTGCCATAAATAGTTTGCCAAGCTTGCCCGACGGGTCGATTTTCAGGAAGTCGTCGGCATATAGTTGCACGATGCTTCTTTTCACGGCGTCGACAGCTGCAAGGTTGTTTGTCTGGATGTATTCGCCGACGGCTTGTGGCATGCCGCCAACGAGCATGTATAGGCGAAGGTCGCGCTGCTTTGCGCGGTGGGCAGCGCCGAGAGGGTGTCGCTTCTCAAGGAATGTGCGCAGCAGAGGCATAGTGGCGGTGTCGCCGAGAGCCCATCTGAATTCCTCGAAGTCCATTGGGAACATGTCTATGCGTTCTTCCTCGCTAGGTATGGTGATGCCGCGAGTGTTTTGTCGGATGCTTATAAGCGATCCGGTCTCGATGTAGTCGTATCTGTGGTCGGCAACGAGGTATTTTATTGCCTGTCGCGCTTTTGGACACATTTGCACTTCATCGAATATTATCAGGGACTTGCGTTCTTTCAGCGAAACGTTGTAGATGGTTTGCAACTGCAGAAACAGGAAGTCGAGATCCATTAAATCGTCGAACAGCGCCTTTACGTCGGCCGAGGCTTTGTTGAAATCAATGAGAATATAAGAATGATATTCTTTTTTGGCGAATTCTTCAACGATTGTGGATTTGCCGATGCGGCGTGCGCCTTGCACCAGCAATGCGCTCTTTCCGGCTGACAGCTGCTTCCATTGAAGCATGCGGTCGTATATCTTGCGTTTGAACACGAGTTTTGCCATGATTTTTAGAGTTTTTGCAAAGGTATTGCTAATTTTTCTGTTTTTCAAGTGTTTACGCTGAAAAATTCCATTTCCCCGAAATTTAAAACGGCGATTTCCGCCATTTCCCCGAAATTTAAAACGGCGATTTCCGCCATTTCCCCGAAATTCGAGGGGCGCTTGCCTCCTATTTCCGACAAATTTCAGAGATTTTGCCTCCTATTTCCGACAAATTTCAGAGATTTTGCCTCCGATTTCCGACAAAAGCATTAAATTTGCATTGTAAAGCAAAGAATGTTGACTATGGAATTTAAACGGGAAATACAGAGTCGGCTGGAAGAATGGCGCCGGTCGTCAAGGCGAAAGCCGTTGGTGCTGCGCGGGGCGCGGCAGGTGGGAAAGACCACGGTTGTCAACCAGTTTGGGCGCACGTTTGACAATTATATTTATCTGAATCTTGAGGATGCGGAGGCGGCGGCATTGTTTGATTTGAATGTGCCGCTTGCCGACTTGATTCCGTTTTTTTTCGCTCATTGCAAGAAGAAGAGAGTTGAGGGCACGACGTTGATATTTATAGATGAGATACAGAATTCGGCGAAGGCAGTGGCGCGGTTGCGTTATTTCTATGAGCAGTTGCCTGAGATTTTTGTTATCGCGGCAGGTTCGTTGCTTGAGAATTTGGTTGATGTAAAGACGTCGTTTCCTGTTGGGCGTGTTCAGTATATGGCATTGCGTCCGTGCTCGTTTCGCGAGTTTCTTGTCGCGGTTGGCGAAGGACAGTTGCTTCCGGCGCTTGCCGACAAGGTGATGTCGCAGGCGTTTCATGAGCGTTTGATGTTGTTGTTCAACCAGTATGTGGTGACCGGCGGAATGCCTGAGGTTGTGCAGGCATTTGCTGAAACGCGCGATTTTGCGTCGTTGGGAGATGTTTATGAAACGTTGCTGCAGGGCTATCGTGACGATTCGGAGAAGTATGCCCGTGGAGGCAAGGTGTCGGAGGTGGTGCGTTTCATCTTGAATGAAGGCTGGTCGAAGGCCGGTCAGATAATCACGTTGGGTAATTTCGGCTCGTCGGCTTATAATTCCCGGGAGGTCGGAGAGGCGTTCCGCTTGCTTGAGAAGGCGATGCTTCTTGAATTGGTTTATCCGACGACGTCGGTCGATGTCCCGGCTATTGGAGAGACCCGCCGTCAGCCTAAGTTGGTGTGGCTTGACACCGGGCTTGTCAATTATGCGGCGCAGGTGCAGGCGGAGGTGTTGCGTTCGCGCGACATAATGGATGCTTGGCGAGGAATGATTGCGGAGCAGGTTGTCGGGCAGGAATTGCTGACGCAGAACGACAAGGTTAGCCAGAAGCGTAATTTCTGGAGCCGTGGCAAGGGAGAGTCGTCGGCTGAGGTGGATTTCATTTGGGTCTGCAATTCAAAGATATATCCGATAGAGGTGAAGGCGGGCCACAATGCGTATTTGCGCTCGTTGCATTCGTTTATGGAGCGCTCGTCAAATGATGTGGCGGTGCGTGTCTGGTCGCAGCCATATTCAGAGGATGAGGTGGTTACTGCGTCGGGGAAGGCGTTCAAGTTGATAAATCTGCCGTTTTATATGGTCGGCGGTTTGGAGTCTCTTGTTGTTGGCAAATAGGATGTTTCGGTCGACGAAATGTTGCCAAATATCGTTAATCGCTTTGTGGTATGGCTAATGTGCCGTAACTTTGTAGGCTGAAATATTGTTGTTTTGAAACAAAAAGAGCTTTAAATATGAGGAACTTTAAACTATTATTGGTTTTTGTGGCGGTGTTTGCCACGTTGCAGGCGTCTGCGCTGTCGCGCGACTGCAATCTTACGGTTAAGGTTGTGGCTGCCACCGGGGAGTCGCTCGAGGGACAGCGGGTGATGCTTGTGCAGACAGACTACAGTATGACTTACGGTGCGAGCGAGACGACGCTCGATGCTGCCGGCGAGTGTCGCTTGAAGGTGTATAGTGGAAACCACCGTCTTACGGTGGAGCGTGCGGGCTATGCCGCGTATGCTGAGGATTTCCCGGTGACGGGCGACATGACGTTGAATGTGACGCTCACGGAGGACGTGCGCAATCCGTTTGCTCTCAAGCTGGCTGAGCGCCACGACCCGATGACGGGCAAGAACGACGTGACGCTGCAGTGGAACCGTGAGGATCCGGTGTTTTTCGATGATTTCGAGAGCTATACGGCGTTTGACACGGAGTTTTCGCCGTGGACGGGCATCGACGGCGACCATGCTGCCGCCGCTCCGCTTCAGGGCTCTTATCCCAACCGCGGCACGCTGCAGTATGCGCAGGTGATCAATCCGCTTGTGGTGGAGCCGTCGTGGTGGACCGATTATCCCGTGCTGCGTCCCTACGGTGGCAAGCAGTATGTGGGCTTTGTGCGCACTTATGGCGGTTCTGCCAATGATGATTGGCTGATTTCGCCGGCAGTCACTGTCGGCAAGAACAATATTGTGCGTTTTATGGCTAAGGCTGCCGATGTCTATAAGGAGCGTTTCGAGGTGGGCATCACTACAGTCGACAACCCTGAGGCGTCTGACTTTACGGTCATTTCGTCGGGCAATTATGAGACTGTGGGCTACGAAGAGTGGGAGGCTAAGGAGTATTCGCTTGCCGACTATGAGGGCGAGACGGTGCGCATAGCCATCCATTATATCGGCGACCCGTCCAACGGTGGCGCGTTTATGCTTATGGTCGATGACTTTTTCGTGGGTCAGGCCGATTATTTCAGCGATGCCGTGGCAACGAAGTCGCTGCGCTGCGCGATGCGTTCGCCGTACAATCCCAACGAGCGTTTCCTCGTGTATAAAAACGGAGAGCAGGTGGGCGAGACCGACGGCTATTCGTTTGCGTTCGACCAGCTTGAGGCTGGCAGCTATACGCTTGGCGTGAAGGCGGTCTATAAGAACGCCGAGAGCGAGCTCGTCGAGCAGCCGTTTGAGGTGGGAGCCGGCACGTTCTGCAAGGTCATCGTCGCAGCCTCCGCCAACGACAATGTGGAGGTAGACGGCGTGAAGGTGGAATTTTTCAACGAGTCAGCGTCGACAATCTACAGCGCCGTGATAAGCAAGGGCGCGGTCGAGATTCCGTCGCTGCCGGCAGGCAACTATATCGTGTCGGTCGAAGCCGACCGCTACGACAAATGGAGCAAGTCGATGGAAATTGCCGACGGCGCAAAGGTCGACATCGCTCTTGTTGAAACAATCTTCAACCCGTACAACATAACCGTGACGCAGACCGACAGCGAGACCGACGCCGACAAGGTCAATGCCGAAGTGCGCTGGAACCAGGACCTCGGCTTCGAGGACGATTTCGAGGCATACGATGATTTCGCAACGAGCTTCGGCGAATGGAAGTCGGTCGACAACGACCGCCGCGTGGTCTACCCGATTGCGCTCGGCTCGGCGTCAAACATCATCAACTTCCCCGGCGCCTGCACCCCCGACAATCAAGTGGCGGTGGCACCGATGGTGTTCAACCCCTACGCCACCACTCCAGCCATGGCGCCGTCAGACGTAGCGGCGATAGCGCAGTCGGGCGAAAAGGCGGTGATATTCTTCTCGCCTCAGCAGGCCGCCGCCGACAAATGGCTCATCTCTCCGGCGCAGACCGTGATGGACGGCTACGTGTGCCGTATCAGCCTGAAGGCGTATTCGGAAGCCTATCCGGAGACATTCGAGCTTTGCGTTTCCACGACCGACGACAGTGTGATATCGTTCAAGTCGCTCGGCAACATAATGCCTAAAGGCACATGGCAGACCTACGAGGTCGACCTCTCGGCTTATGCCGGACAAACCGTCTATCTGGCGCTCCACTACATTTCCAACGACTGCTTCTTCTCGCTTGCCGACGACTTTTATGTAGGGCCGAAAGAGGCGACCGACGCAAACGTGGGCAACGTGCAGAAATACGACCTCTATCTCGACGGCGCGTATCTGGGATCGACCAGCGCAACGTTCTTCCCAGTGATGGGCGTCAGCCGTGGAGAGCACACGTTGGGCATCCAGGCCAGCTACGTTTCCGGCAAGTCTAAACTTGTGGAATTCACGTTCAACGCCCAGGGCGCGGTAGCCGATGTGGCTGCCGACAGCGTTGAAATCACCGCTTTCAAGGGCGGTGTGCGCATCTTCGGAGCCGACGGCGGTAAAGTGATCGTCAGCGATGCGTCGGGCCGCCAGGTGGCATCTGCATCGCTTGCCGACGGCGCGGAAATCGCACTCCCCGCAGGATTCTACATCGTGAGCGTGGGCAGCCACGTGGAGAAAGTTTTGGTAAGATAGCGTCTGAGGCAGCAGCACGAAAAAATCCACGGCATTGCTGTGGATTTTTTTTGTGCTGAATGGTTTGGTGTTGAAGAATTATTTATAAATTTGTAATAACCAAAACATAAAAAAACAACCATATGGGAAAACTCAGAGTCTTTTTTGCCATTGCACTTATTGTTGTTCTCCTTCCCCTGAATGCATTTGGACGGCATAAGAAAGGCGACGTCGTGCAAGATCCGAACCATTCTAACATCACGCGGGAATGTGTCAGCGATGAAGTCGAAGAAAGTGACCGCTGGCTGGTGCACATCACCGGCACGCTGCCTGTCAGCGGCATGCACAACGGGCATCCGTATGTCGACCTTGGCTTGAAGGTGAAATGGGCGGCATGCGACCTTAACGCCACGAAACCCGAACAAAACGGTGTGCGCTACGGATGGGCGGAAGTAGTGTCGAAGAAAAACAGCACCAGAGAGAACAGCGTGTCGTACGGCAAGAAAATTTACCGATCAACCATCCTTGGCAATCCGCAATACGACGCTGCGCGCAAGCATTGGGGCGGCAAGTGGCGCACGCCCACCGGCGAAGATTTCTATATGCTTATCCGCAAATGCAAATGGGAAGAGGCTGAGATGAACGGCAAAAAAGGATTCCTGCTGACGAGCATCAAAAACGGCAACGTGATGTTTGTGCCGTCGTGCCGCGACAATGAAATCCTGGGGTATTATTGGACAACCGACGAGTGCGACATGGAAGATAAGGAACTTTCGGTCGAACTGATGTACACCACCGGTTACGGAGGCGTCAAACTTGATTCCGACTACCGTAATTGCCAGCACGCCATCCGTCCGGTGCTGGAGCAATGAAACGGATTATGGATATTGATAAAAAAACGATATGACCAAACTGAAAATTTTTGTCGCCTTGGCACTGTTGGCAGTTGCCATGCCGCTCAGCGCACAGCGCCAGTATGTGGAAGGCGACATCGTGCAGGATCCGAAGTATCCTAACATCAAACGCGAGATGATTGAGGACGTGTCGCAGAAATGGCTGGTGCACATCACCGGCAAGCTGCCTGTCACTGCCACGCTCAACGGCCACGACTACGTGGACCTCGGGATTAAGGTCGAGGGCAAGTTGATAATGTGGGCGGCGTGCGACGTCGGCGCCACGAAGCCCGAACAGGTGGGCACAACCTACGGTTGGGCTGAAGTGGAGCATAAGGCGGAGCTGGATGGCTCCAACAGCGCGTCGTACGGCAAGAAAGTGTACCGCAGCACGGTGTTGGGCAACCCGAAATACGACGCCGCGCGCAAGCATTGGGGCGGAAAGTGGCGATTGCCGACTGTGCCGGAGCAGTATATGCTTATCCGCAAATGCAAGTGGGAACAGGCGGAGATGAACGGTCAGCGCGGCTTCCTGCTGACGAGCATCAAAAATGGCAACATGCTGTTCCTCCCGTCGCTTGACAGCGACGACAGCTGCTGCGAATATTGGTCGAGCGACGAGTGCGACATGGACGACAAGGAGCAGTCGTGCTCGCTGAGAGCTGTCGGCAAGACGTCGTGGGATGACTATATTGACATCGAGCGTACACCCCGCACATATCAGATTCCTGTGCGCGCGGTGTTTGTACCATAAAAAATCAATTGAAAAATGAAACACAACAAAATGATTATAGCGGCCGTGGCGGCATGCATTGTGCTGTCGGCGGCTACGATAGGAGCCCAGTCGTGGAAGCGCAGTCTGGGCAAGTTGAAACAAGGCGTGGAGCAAGTGACGCGTCAGAGCAAACCCAACACTACGCGCCAGTCGGGCGACGTGCAAGTGCCGGAATGGCATGAGGAAAGGGCGCAAAAGAGAACGTCGGGTCTGCCGGCGGCGGTCGACACGGTGATCGAACACCTCCGCTACCGGCTTTATCCAAACGACAGAAATGCCGTGTTTATGGGCGTCGACGACTTCCTTTTTCAAGAAACGGAAACAGTCGAGATCCTCAGCCATGTGAAATATGGCAGCGTGCGCTGCGCCGTGACGCGCACCGACCAGGACGCGCTCAAGGGAGAGACCGCACATACGCTCGTAATCCCGACCACACTAAAGGAAATCGGTCCGTATGCGTTTGCCTATATGCAGAATCTGAAGCGGGTAGTGATTCCGTCGAGCGTGCGCACCATCAAGCGCGGTGCGTTTGCAGGTTGCACCAACCTGAGCTCCATCACCATCGAGCCGGGCGTGACCCTCATCGAGGGAACGGCGTTCGCCGGCACTGCCATCACGTCGATTACGTTGCCAAACACGGTGAAGGACCTGCAGACATACGCCTTTAGCGAATGCAAGAAACTGACAACGGTGAAATTCCCCGTCGGCATAAAGAAAATCAGCGAAAACCTGTTTGAGGGCTGCGAGTCGATCACATCGGTGGTGGTGCCGTCTACGGTTACGGAGATTGGATCCAGCGCATATTCCGGCTGCAAGAGACTGTCGAGCGTCACGCTGCCCGAAGGACTGCTGAAGATTGGCGACGGCGCGTTTATGCGCACTCCCATCACCAAGCTTGTCATCCCGTCTACGGTTGTGGAAATGGGCACATGGGCGTTCTTCTGTCCGAAACTCACCAGCGTGACCCTGCCTGCTCGGTTCAACGACCCCATGGTGCTTGTCGACATTTTCGACAACTCGGCGTCAAAATTGTTTGGCACGTCGCAGGCCACGTTGCTGCAAGGCTTCACGTTTAAGTAAAAAACTGCCATCCAACGGCAAACCAACGGCGTGCAGACCGGCGTTTGCTGTTTCTTTGGCTGTGGGCTTGCTTCCAGACAGGGAAGTTGTGGTGTGTTGGCAGTGAATAAATCATAAACAATATAAATAATTGTAAATAATTAAGCCGAGAGCGGATTGAGATTCCACAAAACGGCTGAAAATGTTGATTATTCGATATTTTGTTTATATCTTTGTGCCGTTTTAACGGGACGATTATGGGACAATTACACTCCTATACTTTGGAACTGCGGGCTATGCCTGTTGGCACTCAGCAGTTTAACTATGTTGTCGACGACGCATTCTTCCAGCAAAGAGAAGAAGGCGAAATTCGTGGCGGCAATGTCGACGTGAAGTTGGAAGTGGAGCACAAAGGCGATTTTTTCGACCTTACATTCTGGATGGAAGGAAAAATAATCACAGCGTGCGACCGTTGTCTTGACGACCTCGTGCTTGATGTCGACACCGACTATCACATGGCGCTGAAATATGCCGCCGAGACTAACGCCGACAACGACGAAGTGATAGAAGTGGCTGAGTCGGAGCGCTGCTACGACCTGACCGACATCATCTACGACACGATAGCGTTGACAATCCCGATGAAGCATGTGCATGCCGACGGCGAATGCAACGAGGCTATGGTGGCTGAACTGCAAAAGCATAGCAGACAGGCTGAAACTGAAGAAGTGAAAGAAAATAACGATCCTCGGTGGGATGCATTGAGGAAATTAATGGATAACAATAAATAATAAATAAGAAAATGGCACATCCAAAACGAAAACAATCGAAGACAAGAACAGCTAAGAGAAGAACTCACGACAAAGCTGTAGCTCCTACTTTGGTACTCTGCCCGAACTGTGGCGCATGGCACGTATATCACACTGTATGTGGCGAATGCGGATATTACAGAGGAAAAGTGGCAATCGAAAAAGAGGCTGCTCTCTAATCGGGAGTCCGCTGAATCCATTGTGGAAGAAAATTGTCCTAAATGCAATCGTTTAGGACAAATTTGTTTAACGGAGACATCTGAAAAAGATAATGTTAAGAGCTAAAATTACAGGAATAGCCTCATACGTGCCCGACTATGTGCTGACCAACGAGGAGTTGTCGCATATGGTTGACACCAACGATGAGTGGATTACAACCCGTGTGGGAATTAAAGAACGCCGCATTCTGAAAGGCGAAGGGTTGGGATCGTCGTATATGGGAGCAATCGCCGTGGAGCGGCTGCTTGCCAACACCGGAACTGCCAAAGACGAGGTGGAACTGGTGATTTGCGCCACTTCAAACCCAGACTACCGCTTCCCGTCGACTGCGTCGATTATTTCTCACAAAGCAGGGTTGACAAACTGCTATGCCTACGACATCCAGGCGGCTTGCGCCGGTTTTATCGTGGCTTTGCAGGCTGCAAACGCATACATCCGTGGCGGACTCTACAAGAAAGTGATTGTAGTGGCTGCTGAGATGATGTCGAGCATGACCAACTATGACGACCGCTCAACGTGTCCGCTATTTGGCGACGCTGCGGCAGCTGTGATGGTGGAGCCGACAGAAGACCAGACAGTTGGCATAATCGACGGTGTTTACCACGTGGACGGCGAAGGCTTGTCTCACTTGGTGATGAAGGCCGGCGGTTCGGCTTATCCTGCGTCGCACGCTACGGTAGACGCTCACGAACACTTTGTTTATCAGGAAGGTCGCGCGGTTTATAAGCACGCTGTGACCGATATGCTCACTTCGTCGCTCGACGTGATGAAGCGCAACAACCTGACTGTTGACCAAATCGACTGGTTCGTGCCTCATCAGGCAAACTTGCGAATCATCGAGGCTGTCGGTGGTCGTATCGGCGTCCCTACAGACAAGGTGCTTGTCAACATCCAGTATCGCGGCAATACGAGCGCGGCTTCAATTCCTTTGTGTCTCGACGAGAACAAGGACAAGTTGAAGAAGGGCGACAAAATCGTGCTTACGGCATTCGGTGCCGGATTTACTTGGGGCGCGATGTATATTGTCTGGGACTGCTAAGAGAGAAAGAGCAAGACAAAATTTAATAATAAAACCGTGCGGAACGCGGCACAGGATTGATTCCCGTACCGTATTCCGCATTTTTTGTGCAAAGCGAAGAATATGGAGCATAGAGCAGGTTTCGTAAATATTGTGGGCAACCCGAATGTGGGAAAGTCTACGCTGATGAACCAACTGGTGGGCGAGCGTGTGTCGATAATCACACAGAAGGCGCAGACCACACGCCACCGCATCCTCGGCATTGTAAATGCCGACGACTATCAGATTGTGTTTTCCGACACGCCTGGTGTGCTGAAGCCGAAGTATAAACTGCAGGAGAGCATGCTCAACTTCTCGGAGGGCGCGCTGACCGACGCCGACGTGCTGCTCTACGTGACCGACGTGGTGGAGGACGCTACGAAAAACGCCGACTTCATTGCGAAGGTGGCGAAGGAGAAGGTGCCGGTGCTGCTCGTAATCAATAAGATTGACTTGCTTAAAGGCAACGCCGACCTGCTGACGGTGATGGACAAGTGGAAAGCCCTGTTGCCGCAGGCCGAGGTGTTTCCGATGTCGGCAAAGGAGAATTTCAACGTGCAGAGCCTGATGAAGCGCATCGTGGAACTGCTGCCGCCGTCACCGCCTTATTTTGGCAAGGATGCCCTCACCGACAAGCCTGCGCGCTTCTTCGTTACGGAGATTATCCGCGAAAAGATATTGCTGACCTACGACAAGGAGGTGCCTTACGCAACAGAGGTGATTGTGGAGAAGTATGACGAGGGAAAAACCGACATCCACATCATGGCGGTGGTCTACGTGGAACGCGAGAGCCAGAAAGGCATCGTAATCGGACACGGCGGGCAGAAGCTGAAACGTGTGGGAATGGAGTCGAGGCGCGACATCGAGAAATTTTTCGGGAAGAAGGTGTTTCTTGAGATTTTTGTGAAAGTGGAGCCCGACTGGCGCAACCGCGAAAACAAACTGCGCGCATTCGGATATGTTGAATAAAATTTAAAGGAAAGGAAAAGAGATATGGGACGATTAGTAGCAATTGTAGGACGCCCCAATGTGGGTAAATCAACGCTGTTCAACCGCCTTACGCAGTCGCGGACGGCGATTGTCGACGACACTTCGGGCACTACGCGCGACCGCCAGTACGGAAAGGTGGACTGGTGCGGTCAGGAGTTTTCAATTGTCGACACCGGAGGATGGGTGGTAAACTCGGAGGACATCTTCGAGGGCGAAATCAACAAGCAGGTGGCGATAGCCATAGAGGAGGCCGACGAAATCCTCTTTGTGGTCGATGCGATGAACGGCGTGACCGACCTCGACGATAAGGTGGCGGCGATACTCCGTCGCTCCAACAAGCCGGTGATTCTCGTGGCCAACAAGTGCGACTCAAACGAATGGCGCTACAACTCCGCCGAGTTTTATTCGTTCGGACTGGGCGATCCCTTCTGTCTCTCTGCAATCAGCGGATCGGGTACGGGCGACCTCCTCGATGAGATTATGAAGCGTTTCCCGCCGAAAGACGAAATAGACGAGACGGTGGAACAGTTGCCGCGTTTCGCCATCGTAGGACGTCCGAACGCTGGAAAATCATCGATAATCAACGCGTTTATCGGCGAGGACCGCAACATCGTGACAAACATCGCCGGAACAACGCGCGACAGCATCTACACGCGCTATTCAAAATTCGGATTCGACTTCTATCTTGTCGACACTGCCGGTATCAGAAAGAAAGCGAAGGTCAACGAGGATATCGAGTACTACAGTGTGATCCGCTCCATCCGCTCCATCGAGAACAGCGACGTCTGCATCCTGATGATTGATGCCACTCGCGGCATCGAGGCGCAGGACGTGAACATTTTCTCGCTCATTCAGAAAAACAAGAAGGGGCTCGTTGTCTGTGTCAACAAATGGGACCTTGTGGAGGACAAGAGCACGGCGGCGATAAAGCATTTCGAGGCGGCGATACGCGACCGTTTCGCGCCGTTTGCCGATTTCCCTATCATCTTCACATCCGCGCTCACAAAGCAGCGCATATACAAGGTGCTGGAAACGGCTGTGGAGGTCTACAACAACCGCAAGCGCATCGTGCCCACATCGCAGCTCAACAACTATATGCAGGAGGTGATAGGCGCATATCCGCCACCGGCAAACAAGGGCAAATATGTGAAGATAAAGTATGTCACAATGCTTAAAGACCAGCGCATCCCTACGTTTGTGTTCTTCTGCAACCTGCCGCAGTGGGTGAAGGAGCCTTACCGACGCTATCTGGAAAACAAGATTCGCGAGCAATGGGACTTCACTGGCACTCCGATAAATCTTTATATGCGCGAGAAGTAAACGCGCGCAGCAACGCAAAAAAAATCCGTCCCGGCAATGCTTCATACATCGCCGGGACGGTTTGTTTATTGACTATTGCAATCCGTTTACTTTACGATTACTTTTGCCACTGTGTCGGCTGCGCGTACAATGTAGAATCCTTTTGCAAGGGCGATTGTTGCTGTGCCGTTTACTGCCTGGTTGGCTACAACCTGACCGGCTGCGTTCACAACCAATACATTGCCTTCTGCATTAACCTCGATGCCGCCTTCAAGAGCGCGTACAGCTGCTGCTGTGCTGACTGTCTCAACGCTGCCGCCTTCCGGCAAGAACTTGATAGGATAAACCTGTACAGTTGATTTGTACAAGCCTACTGCGCAGAGAAGATCGTATTTTGTGCCGTTTGTTGCTGACTCAACGCCCCATTTCGACTGATAGTAAACAGTGACTGAGCCTGTTGCGTCCTGCATTGACTTAGTTGTCTTTGTGCCGTCTGTTGTCTCTACATAAGTACCGGAGATGACAACAACCTTGTTTACGTCGGCTGCTGTGATTGTGCCTGCGCCAACAACGGCTGGTGTGAAGCCCTCGTTGCCTGATGCCGGTGCGAAGGTGTCGCCGTTAGGATATGTCATTTCGTAAACGCCGTTGTAGTTCTGGTATTCGCCAACTACACCTGCTGGGATAACGTCGCCTGTGTTGTAGGCTGGAACGTCCTTACCGAAGATATACATAACGTCGCCGGCTGCGTCCTTAACGTAAGTTGCGCCGAAGCCTTCACCCTTGATCTGGGCTGTTACGACTACTGGGAATGTCCATTTGTAAGCTGGGGTGGCGTCTGCCTCGCCTGCCATGATAAACTCGGCGATGCTGCCAACCTCTACTGGGTTTGCGATTTCGTAGTTGGCAACTGCCTCTGCGCTGTTCTCAAGACCTGTCTTGACTGCATAAGCCTTCACTGCGTAGGTGCCTACCTCGCTGAGTGCGATAGGGGCTGTGTATTCTGCAGCGGCTGCGCCGTTGATTGAGTACATGATTTTTGCATCAGCGGTAGATGTTGTCAATTTGATTTCTACTGGGTTGTAGTATTTGCCCTCTGCTAAAGAGAATTTTGGAGTGGCGCATTTGGTCTCTACACCGGCTGTGTAAGTCACTGTCATAGAAACGATGCGGAGTTGCGGCCATTTACCTGCATTGTTCTTCTTGTTGACAAGTGAGAGCACGAGATCTTCGGTGGCAGTGCCTGTCCATGCGCCTGTCTTGGCTGTCTTAGGATCGGCGGTGAAAGTGCCGGTAGAAGCGGAGTAGCCTGTGTTGTCGTCAGCAAAAGTGTATGTCTGAGAGGCAAGTTTCATCGCGATGCTGGTCACGGTTGTTCCTTGAGGAACGGCAAGTGTCATTGTGTTGCCGGAATACATACGGACTGCTGTGCCTGAAGTGTAGTACTTTGGAGTGTTTTTGCCTTCGCCCATGGCAAACGCAACGCTGATACCGCTGTCGCCGATTGGGGTTGATGCGGTTATCTCAAATTCATTACTCCAGCCTTGCTGTGAGAAATCAATTGTTGCTTCGGCTGCAGATGCGGCGAAAATGCCGGCAGCGAGCATCAAAGAAGAGAGTAAAAGTTTTTTCATACTAAATGATTTTTAAATTAGTGATTTGGAGCAAAGATATGAATTATATTGTGGAATAACAAAATTTTTTTCATTGCATTTTTGTTAAGATTTTTCTGCGCGATTACAAAAGATTGTCAAATTACGCAGAATTTGGCGTTTGGGTGACAAAGTTGCAAGAAAATGTTGCTTTAATTTACTAAAACAGGGCTTTTTGCATCAATAAAAAAGCACGCTCGCCCAAACGTGGGAAGCGTGCTTCGGTGAGTCCTTGACAGGATTTTATTTTTCTGGTTCTGCCTTTTCGGCTGCTGCCGGCTCTACGAGCTTGACGTCAAACACGATGAAGTCGTAAGGTTTGAAGTTTTGTGGAACTTCTGCGCCCAGGTTGACGTAGAATTTGAAGTGGTCGCCAACGTGCATTGCTGTGATGCCTTCGGCAAGCATCGGATGAATCTGTCCGAACTGGCTGGCTGGCATCTGCTGTGGCTCGCCGTTGGTTGATTGAAGCACTGTGCCGTTCTTGTCGGTTACGGTAATCACTACATTGACAATGTCGCTTGCGTTGACCTTGGCGCCGTTGCCGTTTTCAAGCACTTGGTATACAAGACCGTTGCTCATTGACTTGGCTCCGTTTTTCTTCAGCGTGTTGAGGTAGCCTTCTGTCGCTTTCTTGTTTGCCTGTGCTTCCGCGTTGTCGGCGAGTTTGGCCTCTTTTACCTTACCGATAAGGTTCTGGATGCGCGGACCGATAACGGCCATGTCGGTGTCGATGGAATCTTTGGCGATGGCAACCTTGAATGCCTCAAGCACCTTCTCGCCCGACACGCCATATTCCTTCTCCAGCTGCTGAAGCTGGCTGAACATCTGCAAGCCCATCTGCAGGCCGGCGAGATATGATTTTCCTGCCTTTGTGGTGTCGGCGGCGAGTGCCACCTTCACGCCCTTGAGAAACTCTGCCTTGTCGAGGCGGAGGCTGTCAGGTGTGTACATTTCCTGTTGTGCATATTGTGCGGCGAAATATTCACCAAACGCTGTTGCGAGGCTGTCCTGTTGGGATGCGAGTGCCTGTTTGTCGCTTGAGCCTGTGCCCTTGCAACCGGTAAATGCAAGCATAAGCATTGCTACACCGGCAAAAATAAGTTTTTTCATTTTATTTGTTTTTTTAATTGTTGTTATTTCTTGATTACGCGGAGAAGTTCGACGTCGAAAATCAACGTCATGTTAGGACCGATCACGCCGCCTGCGCCGTTAGGACCGTAGGCAAGGTCTGAAGGGATGTAAAGACGCCATTTGTCGCCTTCGTGCATCAGCTGCAGTGCCTCTACCCAGCCCGGAATCACCTGTGTGACGCCGAACGATGCCGGCACGCCGCGCTCCACGGAACTGTCAAACACGGTGCCGTCGATGAGTTTGCCTGTGTAGTGCACCTCTACGTTGTCGGAGGCCTTTGGTGAGTCGCCTTTGCCCGACTCAAGCACTTCGTATTGCAGTCCGCTCTCGGTCACCTTGATGCCTTCGCGTTTTGCGTTTTCTGTAAGAAACGCCTCGCCGTTCTTGCGGTTCACCTCGCCCTGCTTGGCTGCCTCTGCCTGCATCTCTGCCTCGAGTTTGGCGAAATATTCGTTGACGATGCGCTTTGCCTCGTCGAAGGTCATTTCTGGTTTGACACCGTCGTAGACGGATGCCACGCCGGCTGCGAAGTCCGCCGAATTAAGCGTTTTGATACCGGTGCCCTTGAAGTTGTGTCCCATGCTCATGCCGAGAGCATAACTCAGTTTATCCATATATTGTTTTCTTGTTTAATTGTTCAGACGGCAAAATTAATGCTATTTTGCCGTAGGTGTGTAAATTATTTATCAAAAATTCCTAAACGGCTTTATTTTATGCCTACAAGCTCCACGTCGAAGACGAGGGTCTCGTTGGGGCCGATAGGGCCGCCGGCTCCTGTGCCGCGCTCTCCATAGCCGAGATTGCCGGGGATATAGAAGCGGTATTTGGCTCCGGGGCTCATAAGCATCAAGCCTTCGCTGAAGCCTGGCACAACGCGCGATACGGGAAATTCCTGCACTTGACCCTGTCCGTCGTCAAACACCGAGCCGTCGATGTGGCGGCCTTCGTATTTTACCATCGCTGTTTGGTCTTTGGTGGGTTTTGCTCCTACGCCTTTCTTAATCACTTTGTAGACCAGCCCGCTTGCTGTCTTTTTCAGCGACTTGTCGGCCTTCATCTCTTTCTCGATGTAGGCTGCGCCGGCTTTGGCGTTCTCCTCGGCTGCCTTGGTGTCGACGGCGTTGTTGCCTGGCATAGGAGAGAAGCGGTTCATGATTTTGTCCAAAGCCTCCTCGGCTGCCTTGGTGTCTACGGGTTTATCGGCGGTCATCGCCTCTTTGAAATATTTGAGAAGAACGGCTTTGTTCAGCTCAATTTTGAATTGTACTTTCATTCCTTCAATGGCAGGAAGCATATATTGCGCAGCCATGCCCATTCCGCCAAGACGGCTTTGCAGTTTGCCCTTTTCCGCTCCTGTGGCAGCCTGCGCCTGTTGCGACAGTGCCATACCCATTTTCTGCAGCGAGTCCATTGAGGCTGTGTTGAGGGCGGTTTTCATTCCGTCGATAAATTCGGTCTTGTCGAGAGTGGAGTCTGCCATCTGCACCATTTGCGCGCCGTAGAGCGTGCCAAGATACATGGAGATGGAGTCGCCTGTGGTCTTGACGGCTACGTTTTCGTCGTCGACATCGGCTTTTTTCGAATTGCTGCAGCCTGCCACCAATGTGACGGCGGCGACAACTGCGATAAGTAATAGCTTTTTCATTATTTTGTGTTTCTAAATTTTGTTGCAAAAATAGTCATAAATCGGTTAAGCGCACGTAAAAAGGCGGACAAACTTGCGGTTTGTCCGCCTTGTCATGCCGACAGATGCCGGCTATAGGTATTTGTCGCCGAAATTGGTCTTTACTTCGTTGACGTATTGCTTGATTTTCTGTTCTTCCGACAGTGGACAAATCAGCAGGATGTCGTCGTTGTCGGCCACAACATATCCGTCGAGACCCGATGCCACGATGAGTTTCTCGTTTTTCGCAGCGAAGATGTTGTTCTCGCAGTTGTTGAGCACGGTGCGGCAGTTGTGGATTACGTTGCGGTGCTCCGCTTTTGGCGACTTCTCGTAGTATGCGCCCCACGAGCCGAGGTCGCTCCAGCCGATGTCCACACATTCCACATAAACGTCGTTGCTCTTCTCCATCACCGCATAGTCGATGGAGATGTTGGGGCAGGCTGGAAACTCGGAGCCGATAAACTCCGCCTCTTTCGCTGTGCCGAATTTGCCCAAACCGTTGTCAAAACGCATGGCGATGTCGGGGCAGTGGTCGTGGAAGGCGTCGATGATGGCGTCGGCCGACCACAGGAAGATGCCGGAGTTCCAGAAAAACTCGCCGCTCTGCACAAACACCTTTGCCAACTCTTCGTTGGGCTTTTCGGTGAATGTCTTGACTTTCGTGATGCCGTCTTCAACCTCGTCCTTGCTGATTTGGATGTAGCCGTAGCCCGTTTCCGGACGGTTGGGCTTGATGCCGAGGGTCAGCAGTCCGCGGCGTTGGCGCGACAGGAAGTCGAAGCCTTTGACCACGCAGTCGCGGAATGCGTCTTCTTTGAGTATCAGGTGGTCGGATGGGGTGACGAGCATCATCGCGTTGGGATTGATGGCGCGGATGTGGTAGGCTGCCCAGGCGATACACGGTGCCGTGTTGCGGCGGTCGGGCTCAAGAAGTATCTGGTCGTCGGCAAGGTCGGGGAGCTGCTGTTTCACCAGCGGGGCGTAGCGTTCGTTGGTGATGGCGAGGATGTTTCTGACCGGCACGATTTCTGCAACTCGGTCAAAACTCATTTGCAACAACGATCGGCCTGTGCCGAAAAAGTCTATAAACTGCTTGGGGGCAGAAGATTTGCTGAACGGCCAGAACCGGCTTCCGACTCCGCCGCACATAATCACACAATATCTGTTTTCCATCATTGTATCGATGCGTTATTTATTGTTTTCTTGCGCTAAGGTAAGAATTAATTTGCGACAAACGAAATTATTTTCATAAAACAAGGCATAGCCGTCGTTTTGTCGTTGTGGCAAAGCGGCGGCTATGTGGCTTTTTTACAATATCGGTTATTTTTTTGACTTGTCGCGGATTTCAACGCGGCGGATCTTGCCGCTGATGGTTTTCGGCAGTTCGTCGACAAATTCCACCACGCGCGGATACTTGTAGGGGGCGGTGGTGCGCTTCACGTGGTCTTGGATGTCTTTTACCAGCGCCTCGTCTGCCCGGTCTTTGTAGTCTTTCGACAGCACGATGGTGGCTTTGACAACCTGCCCGCGGATTTCGTCGGGTACGCCGGTGATGGCGCATTCAACCACGGCGGGATGGGTCATCAGCGCACTCTCTACCTCAAACGGGCCGATGCGGTAGCCCGACGACTTGATGACATCGTCCTTGCGGCCGATAAACCAGTAATAGCCGTCCTCGTCGCGCCATGCCACGTCGCCGGTGTGGTAGATGCCGTCGTGCCATGCCTCGTGTGTCAGTTCGGGGTCGCGGTAGTACTCCTTGAACAGTCCGAGCGGGCGGCTGTCGCCGGTGCGCACCACGATTTCCCCCTGTTCGCCGTCTTCTGCCCAGCGGCCGTCGGAGGTGAGCAGGTCTATGTCGTAGACCGGCCCTTTCTTGCCCATGGAGCCGGGTTTCGGCTCAAGCCACGGGTAGGTGGCTATGGTGAGTGTGGTTTCGGTCTGACCGAAGCCTTCCATCAGTTTGATGCCTGTCAGACGCAGCCATTCGTTGTAGACGCTCGGGTTGAGTGCCTCGCCGGCGATGGTGCAGTATTTCAACGATGAGATGTCAAATTTCGACAAGTCCTCGCGGATAAGGAAGCGGAACACTGTCGGGGGCGCGCAAAACGATGTGATGTGGTGGTCGTGGATCATTTGGAGCACGTCGACGGGCTTGAATTTCTCAAAGTCGTAGACAAACACGTTTGCGCCAGCAATCCACTGCCCGTAGAGTTTGCCCCATACAGCCTTGCCCCAGCCGGTGTCGGCGAGTGTCAGGTGGAGGCTGTCTTCATGAAGGTTGTGCCAATAGGAGCCGGTGATGATGTGTCCGAGTGGGTAGGTGAAGCTGTGGGCAACCATCTTGGGCTCGCCGGTGGTGCCTGAGGTAAAGTACATCAGCGAGATGTCGTCGTTGCTGTTGGCTTCTGCCGGACGCACGAACGGAGCCGCCTCGGCGCAGCCTTTGTTGAAGTCGAGCCAGCCTTCGGGAATGTGCGGACCGGTGGAGATGCGATACTTTAGCGATGGGCATTTCGGAAGGGCGTCGTCGATGTGTTTAAGCACGATGTCGTCGCCTACGGCAACGATGGCCTTGATGTCGGCCGACTGGCAGCGGTAAACGATGTCTTTTGCCGTCAGCAGATGGGTGGCGGGAATGGTGGTGGCTCCGATTTTGTGGAGCGCGATGATGGAGAACCAGAATTGGTAGCGGCGCTTCAGTATGAGCATCACCATGTCGCCACGGCCAATGCCGAGCGATGTGAAAAACGATGCCGCCTTGTCGCTCTCGCGCTTGATGTCGGCAAACGTGAACTGTATCTTCTCGCCTTGCTCGTTGGTCCAGAGCAGGGCGGGCTTGTCGGGATTGGTGCGTGCCCATTCGTCGACTACGTCGTAGCCGAAGTTGAAATTCTCTGGCACGTTGACCTTGAAGTTCTGCATGAAATCCTCGTAGGAGTCGAACTTCGTTTTGCTAAGAAATTTCTCTAACATATTGTTTTTTACCGTTTTCTTCGAAAAATGAATTGTAGAATCAGATGATCACTGCGACAAATTTCAATTCCTTGTCGCCGACGGAGCGCATGCCGTGCGGGCGGCGGGCATCAAACATGATGGTGTCGCCGGCGTTGAGTGTCATTATTTTGCCGTCGATGTGCAGTTCCATGACGCCTTGCTCGACGTAGTTGAATTCTTGTCCGTCGTGGCTGCTCAGATGCACCTCTGCGGTGGGGTTGGGCTGCACGGTGACCAGAAATGGCTCCATCTTGCGGTTGGAAAATCCGGCGGCAAGCGATTGGTATTTGTACCAGTCGCGGCGTTCCACTGTCTCTCCGCTGCCTTTGCGCGTGATGTAGTAGCTGTTCATCTTCGGCTCCTCGCCGAAGAGCAATGCCATGATTTCTACGCCATAGGCTTCGGCTATGCGTTTTGCCGTGCTTACGGGAATGCCGGTGGTGCCCTGTTCGTAGGCGGTGTATTTATTCTCTTCGATACCGCATGCGGCACACACGTCGGCAACACTCAGCCCGAGGGCTTCGCGCAGTCCTTTCAGACGGGCGGCGACTTCTTCAATATGTCCCATAATCTTTTTCTGTTTTAAAATCTTCGGGCAAATATAGAGATTAATTGCGCAGGGTGTTGCCGCTTTAGCAATTTTTATACTTAAAAACCTGATAATTACACAGATGATGCGTAAGTGTGCCGCACACTTACGCATCATCTGTGCAATTATCCGAGGGGTTATTTATTACTTGTCTTTCTTGTGATAGTCCCTGCCCATCTTGGCGCGTATCGGGTGCATCACCCCTGCGTCGATATAACAGCGCGAGCCGGTGAACGGTTCCGTAGACGGCAGCTTGTCATACATGCCGTTTCTTATGCGGTCTGTCCAAATCTGGTCACAGCTGCCAAACGAGGAATGTATCGTGTACAGGTTGCGCAGGCCGGCAGACGACTTGAAGTTGTAGACTTCATCGATATACGCTGCCATATACCAACCCGTGCGGTGCGCCATGGTGGCTCGCTCGGCTGTGACGAGGGCTTGCTCGATGGAGCATGTCTCGTTGGGGGCAAGCGTTGTGGCGGTTTTGGGGTCAATCAGTTCAAAGGTGTCGCAAAAACCCATAGGCTCTTTTGCCCATTCCTTGACCTGTGCGTTGTCGGCATATTTTGAGAGTTTTGGTTCATATTCTGAATAGGCAAGGTCGGAATTACGCTCTATATACATCAGCGTGCGGTGCACGTAGGCTGCAAGCTCCTGACGCGTGACGATGCCGCTTTGTGGCAGGGTGGCGTCAGTGAGTCCTATGGCGGCGGCTGTGGCGTCTTTGCCGGTCATCTCTTTCACCAGACGTGTCATGATGGAGCGCAGCTGGTCGCGGGTCACCGGTTTGGTGTAGTCGGTGCCGAGCACGTTGTCGTCAATGAGGTTGTCGCAAAGTGCGCGGTTGACACCGTCCTGTGCCCATACGCTCATATTCGCCTCCGACTTGAGGGGGAGGATAAACATCTCGTCGCTCATCAGCGAGGTTTGCAGCAGGCTTTGGTCTTCAATCGTCTTCAGCGTTTCCAGCATGCCTTGTTTGTATTCAGCAAACGATCCGTCAAAGCCCATCATCTTCTGGTCGGCAGGAGTGAGATGATGCATATGGTAGTTGTGGGGTATGCCGCAGTAGATGCAGCTCTTCCAATACACGTGTCCGCCGGCGGCGTTGACTCCGATGTAGGCTTGGTCGCTGGCTATGTCCTCATACATGTCATGCACGGAGATATATTCTGCGCCGGTGCCTCCACCGAAGGTGTGCGCTTTGTTGTATTCGCATTTGCCGCATACGCTGCATGAATAATACCACTTGAACGGACGCTTGCATGTCTGGTACTGGCACACGCGGTCGGCTGTCTTGATTTTGGCGGTGAAGGTGTGCTTGGTGCAAGTGAGCACCTTTGTTGCTGAAACTCCGGCTTTCTGCGCGGCATACACGTCGCCGCTGTAGGTGCGGATGGTGTATGATGGCTCGGTTGGGTCGGTGGCAAGCATGCTGAGCACGGCATTGGCTGCTTGCTCGGGGATGAAGAGTGTGCCTTTGGCGGTGTAAAGCTTTGAGCTTTGATCTTCATACTGGCGGTACTGGGGAAACACTGGGTCTACAGTGGCTTTGTGGAGATCGCGGATGTATTTAAGAATGTCGACCTTCGAACTGAGCCACACTTCTTTGAGGTTTTCTATATTGGAAAACATGGAGCCAAGCAAATCTGTGAATTCAGATACGTTGTTATTGTCAGCCCTGTTGCTTATGTCGATGATTATCTTGCTTATAAACAGCATGTTGTGTTTTTTGTAGCTATGGCCGCTTGATGTCGTGAATGATTTATCATACATAAGCTCTTTGAATTTGTAGGGTCTGTCCATAACCAACACGTCAAACGAATGGAGCGCGGGATTCAGTTCGTCGGCCTCTTTGCGCGACACATAAGGCAGTGTGGAGCGAAATTCGCTCTTATATTCGTTGTATTCAAGGAATGGAATCTCTTTATTCTGTGGTCCGGGCTTGCCGCCTGGCACGGTGAACGACAGCAGTACGATTGGAACGTAGGGGGCACAATCTTTAAGGAGGCGTGTGGCTTTGCCGTTGATTGTGACCTTGAAATTGTCAGGAGAGAGCACGAAGTCACCGTTTATCGTCTTGTAGTCGGTCTGATAGTTGCTGCTGGGATCTATCAACAGCTGGATGGTGGCAATGTATGGAAACCCGGCTTTGAATGTGGGAATTTCATCGCTGTTCTCTCCAAACTCTCCGTCCCAAGAGATTGACATGAGCGAAATGACGCCGCTCTTGAAAAGGTCGCCGTAGGCTGTCTGCACCGACTTAAGGGCGAGCTCCTCTCCGGCGTTGAGGTCCATGTCGGCGGTGGGCATATCCATGGTTATGTCCAATGTCTTGATTTTTTTCTTGGCATTGTCGGCCATCAGTGGTGAAGGCATGAGCAGCAATGCGGCAATGAAGCATAGTAACAGATGTTTCATATAATTTAAAGTTAAATGTTTGTTTCGGTGAAGTGACAACAACTGCCTGTAGCATATCCGCGGATATAGGCAAACAAGCTATCGCAAAGGTAAATAAAAAAAATAAATTTTCATCTTTTAAGGATAATAAAGTCAAATTTTGCCTGACTGCGCTGACTGACAACATTCTTTATTCATTTTGCATTTTCTTCCATTTCTTTGTTGTACCTTTGTGTAATAGTAAGAAAACGATTATGAGAGGACATAAATTGGCTATGTTGTGCCTGGCGTCGGCTTCGATGCTGTCGGCACAGAATGCGACAACGACGGCGGGTGCCGACGGATATCTGTCGCGGGGCATCCGTATGTATGACAACAAAAATTTTACGGGATGCATCGACCAACTGTCGGAGCTGAAGCGTCTGGAGGCGCCGGCTTCTGTCTATGAGGATGCTGATTTCTATATCGCTATGGCTAAGATGCAGCGCAACGATGCCGACTGTGTCGACGCGCTGGAGCGGTTTGTCGAGGCTTATCCGGCGTCTATCCATAGGCTGGAGGCAAGAATGGCGCTCGGCGACCATTACTTCTACAATAATGACTTTGCTGCGGCTCTGCGCGGATATGAGGGTATACCGGCTTCGGCATTCGACGCCGACAAGCGCGGCGACTTGCTTTTCCGCAGGGCGTTCTGCCGGTTGAACACTAAGGACTATGACGGTGCTGCCGCCGAATTGCGACAGCTGCGCGCCGACAGCCGATACTCGGAGCATTCGGCATATTATCTGGCTTATGTCGACTATGCGCGCGGCGACTACGACAGTGCGGAACAGGCGTTTTCTGCTATCCGCAAGAACAGCCGTTTCTGGGGTGAGGCGCAGTTCTATCTGTGTCAGATTGATTTCAAAAAGGAGAAATATTCAGATGTGGTGAGCGCGGGCAAGGACCTTCTCGACAAAAAACTGCCTGTCGAGATGGCCACGGAGCTGAACCGTATGCTGGGCGAAAGCCAGTATCATCTGGGAAACAGCGCAGAGGCGATTGGCTATCTGACTGACTACGTAAACGCGGTCGATGCGCCTGAACGGTCGGCGCTTTTCGCTCTGGGTGTGTGCGAGTTCCGCAAGGGCGACTATGAGAATGCCAAAACGCATGTGGGCGCGGTGACCGATGCCGACGATGTGATGGCGCAGAGCGCATATCTGTTTATGGGGCAGATGTATCTGAAGGACGACAATCTGAATGCCGCGGCACTGGCGTTTGAGAAGGCTTACAAGATGCCTTACGACGAGTCTACGCGCGAGACGGCGTTCTACAACTATGCATTGGCGCAGAGCCGTGGCGGACGCACGCCGTTCTCGAGCAGCGTGAAGCTGTTCCAGGATTTCTTGAACAAGTTCCCCAACTCGCGCTATGCGTCGAATGTGGAGGATTATATAATAAACTCATATATGACAAGCAAGGACTACGACAACGCGCTCTTGTGCATCGAGGCGTTGAAGAGTCCGTCTGCAAAGATGATGAAGGCGAAGCAGAACGTGCTCTACCGTTTGGGTATGCGCGAGCTGCAGGCGGGAAAAACCGCTTCTGCCGCCGACTTCCTGACGCGTGCCGACGAGCTTGCTCAATATGATTCCAAGGTGGCGCAGGAGGTGAAGCTGTGGCTTGCGGAAACTCGCTACCGGCAGAAAAAATACAAGCAGGCGCAGACGCTCTACAATCAATACGTCATCAATGCCGCCGCCACTGATGCCAACTATGGCCGCGGAAACTACGGATTGGGATATGCAAGCTATCAACTGCGTGAATATTTCACGGCGCTGGCGGCGTTCAACAAGGCTGCCAATGCTGCCGACATAACAGGCACGTTGCGCGCCGACACATACAACCGTATCGCCGACTGCCACTATTACAACCGCGACTTCGCAAAGGCGGAAACGTTCTATTCGAAGGCTTTGGCGCTCGGCACGGCCAACGGTGACTATGCCGTTTATCAGCAGGCTATGATGAGGGGACTCCAGGGCAGCCAGTCCGACAAGATTGCGCTGTTGGATGAGCTCGTCGCAAAATACCCGCAGTCGGCTTATGCGCCAAAGGCGCTCTACGAAAAGGCGCAGGCTTATGAGGCGCAGGGCAAGCACGCACAAACGCAGCACACTTTTGAGAAGCTGATGGGCGCTTATCCGCAGAGCGAGGAGGCGCGCAAGGGACAGCTGCAGCTGGCGTTGCTGCTGAACTCTATGGGAAAGACCGCGGAGTCGAGACAGCAATACGAGGCGCTGATTCGCAAATTCCCTTCAAGCGAGGAGGCGAAGGTGGCTGTCGACGACCTGAAGCGCATTTATGCCTCGGAGGGACGTCTTGGAGAACTCTCGGCACTGCTGAAGAGTGCGGGGTCTAACTATGAAATCAATGAGAGCGAGATGGCTCAACTCACCTTTGAGGCTGCCGAAAACGAATATCTCGACAAGGGGAAGACCGACGGCCTCAAGAAATATCTGAAGCAATATCCTAACGGAAACGGTGTGGCTCAGGCTTCGTTCTATATCGCTGAGGCTGCCAGTCAGAACGGCGACACGACGGAGGCGCTGGACTACGTAAACAAGGCGTTGGAGAAGGCTCCCGACGCGGCGTTCGCCGAGTCGGCGCTGGGGATGCAGGGCGATTTGCTGATTGCAAAGAAGCAGTATGCAAAGGCGCGCGAGAGTTTCGAGAAATTGGAGAAGAAGGCTACGTCGACCTACAACAAGAACCGTGCGGCGCTCGGATTGCTGCGCGTGGCTGAGGGAAACGCCGACTATGAGAAAATGCTTCTCTATGCCGGCCGTCTGATCGACGACGAGAATGTCGGTGCCGAGGCTCGTGCCGAGGCCAGATATGCCCGCGCTACGGCTGAGATGAGGCAGGGAAAACATGAGGCTGCGGTGGCTGATTTAAATAGCCTTGTCGACAACGACATCACGAGCGTATATGGCTCGAAGGCGGCTGTCGACCTCGGTACATACTATTACAACGCCGGAAACTACAAGAAGGCGGAGAAGGTGGTCAACAAATTGCTCGACTCCGAAACGACGCATCAATATTGGATGGCGAGAGGATTCATCCTGTTGTCTGACATTTACAACAAGCAGGGCGACAAATTCCAGGCTCGCGAATATCTTGAGAGTCTGAAGGCCAACTATCCGGGTAAGGAGACCGATATAAAGGAAATGATTGAAAAACGACTTAAAGCACTGAAATAGTGATGAAAACAAAAGCATTATACAGCATAATCCTGGCTTCGGCGGCTTTGACGCCTTTGGCTGCCGCCGACGAGCTGAACCAAACCATCAGTGTGACAAAGGAGACCGAAGTGGTGGAGCATAAGGCTGAGAAGATGGAGGCGCTGCCTGACGCGGCGCCGTCGACAGCCTCTCCCGTAAAACTGAAATTCAGCGACTGGGCGGTGCCGGCTGCGGTAAACCCGTGGCTTGTGGTGCAGAATCCGCAACGGCAGGCTGACGGCTTCGAGTTTTCAACAAAGCGTGGATATGCGGAGTTTGGAATGGGCAACTATATGAATATGGTTGGAAGCCTCGGATACCGCGTGGTCGACAAGGAGCAGATGTCGATGAACATTTGGCTGCAGCACAACTCGGCAAACGGCTCGATAAGCAATTACGCCACGTTCGACCCTTTCTCGGTGGGCAACGGCGAGGCGCGGAAGAAATTCTTCGTTGAAGACCGTATCGGCGTCGATTTCGCAAGCCGGTTAAAGGCTGGCGAACTGAGTGCCGCTCTGGTGTATCATCTGAGCAAGTTCAACTACTACGGAATGATGCTGCCTGCTTCGAAGGATGACGTGGAGCGCAAACAGGGCAACAATGAGGTGGGGCTGGGCTTGCAATGGCTCAGCCGTGCCAACGACGAGCGTTCGTTTGGATACCACGCCGGCATTGGATATAATTATTTCGGATATGCCGACCCTGTGGAGCCTGTGCTCGAGAAGGCTCTGACGGAGCATGATTTCAGCATCAATGCGGGTGCGGAGTTTGTTTGGGACGAGGATTCGCATATCGGTGTCAACGCTGAGTTCAACAGTCTGAGCTACAAAAACAGAATCGCTGAATATGGCGGTTTCAACCAGATGGAGATGACGTTCGGCGCAAGGCTCAACGACCGCCGTCAGAGCGTCACGACGCTGACTCCATATTATCTGAAGAGCAACGACCGCATCAACCTGCGCATCGGTGCGCGGCTCGACATTGCGAGCAGCGGGACGGTGTTTCATATCGCTCCTGACGTGAGGTTTGACTACACGATCAACAACAGGGCGTCGCTTGCCGTGTCGGCAACGGGCGGCAACCGGATGAATCCGCTGCACGTCATTGCAGAGCGCAACCGCTATGTCAATCCGTCGATGGCGCTTATCGGAAACACATATACGCTGGTCGACGCCGAGGCTCGGTTGAACATCGGGTTGTTCAAGGGATTTAGTTTGTCGCCGTTTGTCGGATTCGCTGTGGTCAGAGATGCGTATGTGCCTGAGATTGGAACGGTGGAGCTGCTCGGCGATTGGAATTTCTCTTCGCCCGACATGCTTCGCGGCACAGTACGCTATGCGCAATACGATCTAAATGGCGTGAAACTGGGTCTGGACGTTGCCTATAAGCTGCGCAGTGTGGCTGAGGTGAAAGCGGGCTATATGTTTACTCCGCAAGGAAAGGAGAGCGGCTACATCGCCAACGACGACCGCGCGGAGCATCAGTTCAATGCGGCGTTGACAGTGCGCCCGATCAAGAAACTTGACATCAATGTGGCATACCAGTTCCGCAGCGGTAGAAATGTGGTTGTCTGCAACACGGTCGCCGGTTCGGCTTTCGTCAATTTGGAGCAGAGAAGCCTCGGCGTTGTGTCCGACTTCAGTCTCGGCGCAACCTATCGCATCAACGACATCCTTCACGTGTATGCTCAGGGCAACAACCTGTTCAACCGCCGTTGGCAGGACTACTTCACCATGCGCAACCAGGGTGTGAATTTCCTCGTCGGGGTAGGAGCTAAATTCTAACTGCGACAAAATACAGCAAGAGGCTGTGTCTGTTTTGACACAGCCTCTTGCTGTATTTTACCCGGAATGCGCATGACCGTACTTTTGCATATCGCTTAACGATAAACGACCTTAAACGATATACGTTCATGCAGACAATCTCCATTGACTTCCTCGTGCGCTGAGCTGCTGCCGCATCTCGACTGGTTCGCCGCGCTCAAAGAAGCCTTTTCGCGCAAATACTGCGCCTCGGTGATGAACATTCATGGATTTTTCGCCGACAACATCGGCCGGGAGTTCTGCCGAGCCGTCTCAAACGCCCTCAATCCCGACATCATGCGCCGCTCAGTCACTCTTTAGCCATTTTCATCAAGCCCCACTGGGATAACTCTTGCAAAATCGGGAGCAAAGTCCGACCATCTTCCGAAATGCGGTATTCTACTTTCGGAGGTATTGTCGCATAGATCGTTCTTGTTACCAGTTTGTCTTGCTCCAAAGATTTCAGTGTGGAACTTAAAACCTTTGGAGAAATGTCAGGAAGTATCTTATAAATCTCGTTGAAGCGCAGCTTCTCTGCCTCTCCAAGAACCAACAATATAAGTATTCCCCACTTGCTGCTGAAGTGTGAGATTACATTCCTTATGGGACATCGGTCAATTGCCGAATATTTTTTTATCAATTCTTCCATTTTTTTCTCGTTGATTTTCAGTGTTAGTTACCCTAAAGTAACTAAATTGCTTATGCGTAACGTCTTGCATTTTATGGCAAACTGTCATAACTTTGCGCTATCAAAAAGATAGTGCATTACAAATGCAAAGTTAATAACAAATATAAATCCAAGCAAGAAATGAGCGAAACAAAGAAACTCAACGTGGGCGATAAATTCGCCCATGCCACTGTCGGCAATGTGGCCGACTTCTCTGGCAAAGCATTCCTGAAAGAAGTGCTCGGTCTCACTGGTGCCGAGGTGTCATTGGGCACTCTCGACCCGGGTCAAGCTGTACCGTTTTTCCATGCACACAAAGGCAACGAGGAAGTTTACATCTTCCTTTCGGGAGAGGGCACATTCCAAGTTGATGGAGATACTTTCCCTATCGCTTCCGGCTCTGTCGTGAGAGTCTCCACAGGGGCTTCCCGCAATCACAAGAACAATAGCAACGAACCGATGGTCTACATCTGTATCCAAGCCAAAGAAGGAAGTCTTGACTGCTGCACCGCAGATGATGCGATAGTTACAGAAACAGAGTCGAAACTCTGACAATCTACTCCAACTGTAAAACAAGGGGCTGTGTCGTTAAACTCAATTACGACACAGCCCCTTGTTATTGTGCGTGGAGATTAGTAATTGTCGGCGACGAGGGCGAAATAGGCCTTCGGATGCGCGCATACGGGGCAAACCTCGGGTGCCTCTTTGCCGATGTGGATATGACCGCAGTTGAGACACTGCCAGATGCAGTCGCCGTCGCGTGAGAACACCACCTTGTCCTCGATGTTTTTCAACAACTTGCGGTAGCGTTCTTCGTGGCGTTTCTCAATTGCCGCCACTCCTTCAAACAGTTCCGCTATATGGTCGAATCCCTCTTCGCGTGCCTCTTTGGCGAAGGTGGCATACATGTCGGTCCACTCATAGTTTTCGCCGGCTGCTGCGTCGGCAAGGTTCTCCATTGTGCCTGGCACGGCGCCGCCGTGAAGCAGCTTGAACCACAGTTTGGCGTGTTCGCGCTCATTGCCTGCCGTCTCCTCAAAGAGTTGGGCTATCTGCACATATCCGTCTTTTTTTGCCTTTGATGCGTAATAGGTATACTTGTTGGTTGCCTGCGATTCGCCTGCGAAGGCCGCTGCCAAGTTGGCTTCTGTCTTTGTTCCTTTAAGTTCTTTCATTGTAAGCGATTTATTAAGTTATCAATATGTTATACCCCAGTTCGGGATAAGAAATAGTTTATAAAAAAGTTGGTAGTCTCATAAATATTTTGTACCTTTATAGGTGAAAATCAATTAGTTACAAAAATATATAATATGACTACCGATTACAAAGTTACAGAATTATTTTGTATTATAGACGAGTTTTGCAAACATTTTGATGCAGAAAATGCAGGAAATCTACTTGAAG
>OCIU01000279.1_pt1 | contig 51061 bp, 40 predicted proteins | sample 1538471 | NCBI WGS metagenome assembly OCIU01 (sample SAMN04571693, study PRJEB22368) | human gut metagenome | biome: human gut; material: stool | host: Homo sapiens | place: Luxembourg | collected 2012-06-01 | reverse complement strand
AACCACTAAAAGCACGACCGAAAAGCACGAGCCAAAAAGCACAAACCCAGCCCCAATGTTTCAAGCCCGCCTCACAGCCCCGGTGTTTGCAAGCTCGCCTATCAAAGCCACAAAGCACAGCAAGCGCCCCTAATCGCTTCCTTGCGCCCCAGAACGCAATCCTCCCCTTATCGTAGCCATGTGTCGTAGATAGAGACCGCAAGCATGAAACATAGAGGCCGCAAGCATGGAACATAGAGGTCACAAGCATGAAACATAGAGGCCGCAAGCATGAAACATAGAGACCAGCTGTTTCAGTCATTATGGTCATTAGTCATTAGTCATTTTCGTTTCTGGGAATGAAAAAGCGTTCTATATATATTTATACAGAGAGCAATTTTGGGATATTATTGTCTAACGGGTGAAAATGGATTAACGGTTGTGTGCCTTTTTTTGGTATCAATGCAAAGCACATGTGCTTTGCGCTGATACCTTGTGTGTGATTGGTACACATGGAATTAATGTTAGTCGTCAAGCAACGTTATTTCACAATTGTCAAGGGAAGCGATTCGTGCAAGCGACTCTACATGCACTCCTTGGCTACACAGATAGTCGCGGCCGTTTTGAAACGCCTTCTCAATAATGAATCCCATGCCAACAAGCTCGGCACCCGACTGGTTTACGAGGTCAATGATGCCCTTGGCAGCGTTGCCGTAAGCAAGAAAATCGTCTACAAACAGCACCTTGTCGCCCTTGCCAAGATATTCTTTGCTTATCACCACGTCATAAGTGCGCTGTTTGGTAAAAGATGTTACCTTTGTCGTGAGCATGTCACCCATGGTGCTTGGCTTCTTTTTCTTTGCAAACACGACGGGTAGGTTTAGAAGAAATCCCATCATGATGGCAGGTGCTATGCCTGATGCTTCAATGGTGATTATTTTGTTGACCTCTGACGAGGCAAAGCGTCTTATCAGTTCCACAGCAATGTCTTTCATAAGGTTGGGGTCCATCTGGTGATTAATGAACTTGTCAACCTTTAATATGCCTCCAGGGAAACATTTACCGTCTTTCAGAATGCGCTCTTTTAATGCCTTCATTGTATGTATGTTTAAAAAGTTATAGTGGCGTTTCTTGAACCACCTTTTATTTATTTTATGTCTTGTTCGATAACTGTCCGTGTCTTACACACCATAGCTCCATTTCATGATGTTGTTTATCCATGGAACGGGTAATTGAAACCATCTGTATTTCGCTGTTGGCTTACCGCCGAAGCTCAAGATGAACTCGCGGTACGAGTTCTTTCGTAGAGGTAGGCCAACATCGAAAAAGCGAAGGTGTGCGTAGCCTGCTCCATGTGCGTAGCGCAATGCGCCCCACACTGTGAAGAAAGCGGGTCGCAGAAACATGAATGTCTTACGACGAGCAGCTAAAAACCATAGGCAAGCGTTGTCTGACGAAAACACAAGCGTGCAGCCACCAATGACGTGTCCTTTATAGACCGTCACCAGATGGACGGCGTGTCCGCTTCGTTCCATTTCAACAAACAACCGCTCGTCAGGTATGTAGCGACGGCTCTTCAACATGAAGTGTTTTCGCAACAGACTGATGTACAAATGGCGCTCTTCATCGTTGGCACATGGTCTGACCTCAACGCCGTGGTCAGATATCTCCTTTATCTGTTGCAGTTGGCGTTCTGAGAGCCTGTCTTCTGGCGGCATGCTGTGCAGAGAATTATGAATCTCTTGCCACGGTATTGGTACATATCCCTGTTTGCGAAACTGTCTGTAGCCAAACATCTTTTTGCTTATGTTGCTAAACTCGGCAAACAGACACAACTCATGCTTAAACTTGTTTGTTACGGCCATAAGCAAAAGACCGAAGATCCGGGAGGTGTCTGCATTGGGCGCATAGCATCCCTCTCCATACACATGGCCATAGCGTAGAGATATTGGCGGCAAGAACCATCGCCGTGTCACGATGACAGCCAACATGCGGCCCACGACCTGTTGGTCCTGCGTTATAGCAATGGCCATGCAGGGTTTCATTCCGGGAGTTTTTTCCAAGGCCATGAAAAACTCGTTGCTATGAAAATAGTTGTTGTCATTCATTGGCGGAAGCTCGGAACTTTGAGTGATTATACGGACCCATACCTCTTTCATGCGGCAAAAATAGCAAATCTTTTCTAAAAAAAAGGCTTCTTTGTCTGCTTATTTCGTTTAAATGCTTAATTTTGTCTCTTGATTCACTTAAAGCGTGTCCATGACATGTTGATTTTTATAATTGTGTTATAATGAAAATTGTTTTTATAGGCGCAGGCAATTTAGCAACCCATCTGTCGCAGGCTCTGTCTAAAGCAGGCCATGATATTGTGCAAGTCTATAGTAGAACCAAGGATGCTGCTCATATCTTGGCAAGCAAGATTGGGGCTACTTCAACAAACGACATTAAAGACATTGTTTGCAATGCTGACATCTATATCTTTTCTGTGAAGGACGATGTGCTTCCTTCTGTTGTAGAACCGTTATGCGTCGGAGCGCGTGATGCTCTTTTTCTACATACGGCAGGCAGCGTTCCCATGACTGTCTTTAAAGGCAAAGCTTTGCGCTATGGCGTGTTTTATCCGATGCAGTCGTTTACAAAAAGCCGTGAGCTTGATCTTTCCAATGTGCCTGTCTATATTGAAGGAGATAGTGAGGCAACGCTTTCTACAATAAGGTTGTTGGCTGAAAGCGTGAGCAAGAAGGTGAGGGTGATGGACAGCGAAAAACGTCGTAAGCTTCATCTTGCTGCTGTGTTTGCCAGTAATTTTGTTAATTGCTGTTATGACCTGGCGTCAGAGATTATGCGTGACATAGATGCCGATTTCTCCGATTTTCTGCCTCTGATAGACGAGACAGCATCGAAGGTTCATGACATTACACCCCGTGAAGCTCAAACAGGTCCGGCTGTGCGTTACGACCAAAACGTGATGATGCGTCAACTTGAACTGCTACAGGATCGTCCTATAGCACACAAGGTCTATGAGGTGATGTCTGAAGCAATTCATGAACTGCATGTTCTAAAGAACAGTTCTTGTTAGAAAACTGACAGAAAGATAAGCTATTCGAATTAACAAAAGTAAAAAAATAGGTTATGATAAATTATGACTTGAGCAAAATACGCGCAATCATTTTTGATGTCGATGGCGTGCTCTCTTCTGAAACCATATTGTTGTCGGCTGATGGTGAACCGTTGCGGACGGTTAATATAAAAGACGGCTATGCCATACAGCTAGCCGTAAAGCAAGGATTGAAAATGGCCATAATAACAGGCGGCAACACACCTGCCGTGCGCAAACGCTATGAGGGACTCGGCATGAAAGATGTGTGTATGGGTTGTGCCGTTAAGATGGAGGCCTATGAGGGCTTTCTGGAAAAGTATGATCTTAAGGATGAAGAGGTGTTGTATATGGGCGATGACATTCCCGACTATGAGGTCATGAGCAGATGTGGCTGTGCTTGCTGTCCTGCCGATGCTTGTGCGGAGATACAGGCAATAAGCCTGTATGTGAGCCATCGCAAGGGTGGGCATGGCTGCGGCCGTGACGTTGTGGAGCAGGTGCTTAGAGCTCAAGGCAAGTGGATGTCTGACAAGAAAGCCTTTGGCTGGTGAGAAAACAGAGAGAAAAGAAACTTCAGAACTTAAGAAAACAGATGAAACAGTATAATATAATATTGGCAAGCAAGTCGCCTCGTCGTCGTGAGTTGTTAGCGGGTTTGGGTCTTCAGTTTACGGTTAAGGTAATTCCGGGCATCGACGAGAGCTTTCCTTCTGATCTGTCTGCCTTGGATGTTCCACAATATATAGCTCATAAAAAGGCAGAGGCGTATCAAGCCAACGGTAACGATCTTGTCATCACGGCTGATACGTTGGTTATTGTTGATGATGAGATCTTGGGAAAGCCCAAGGATGCTGCCGACGCTAACCGCATGTTAAAGCTCATCAGCGGACGCAAACATCAGGTGGTTACTGGTGTCTGCATGATGTCTTCTTACTGCCATAGGGCCTTCTCGGTGGTTACAGATGTGGCGTTCAAAAACCTGAGCGACGAAGAGATTGATTATTATGTCTCACATTATAAACCCTTTGACAAGGCTGGCGCTTACGGCATACAGGAGTGGATAGGTTACATAGGTGTGACCTCTCTTCACGGAAGCTACTTTAACGTTATGGGCTTGCCCGTGCAGCGCATTTATCAAGAATTGGTAGATAGTTTCGGGGTTCAATTTGGATGAAAAAGAAGAGCGTTTTTTATACATTGAGTGTGGTTTTTACTAAAATCGCACTCATTTTTTGTTTTATATACCATCTATTCGGCGTATTTTAATATTATTTAGATAGTATTTTTGCGTGCTCTCTTTTTATTGTTGTAATTTTGCGGTAAATTTATTTGACAAGATTATATAAAAGAAAAGATAAATAAAGAAAAATATGGCAGAATCTATTGATATCCGCGAACTGAACATGCGGATAGAACAGCAGAGTGGTTTCGTAACAAACCTTGTGGCAGGTATGAACCGTGTCATTGTTGGACAGAAACATTTGATTGACTCATTACTTATATCGCTACTAAGCGATGGTCACATCTTGCTTGAGGGCGTTCCAGGTTTGGCAAAGACACTTGCCATAAAAACTCTCTCACAGCTTATTGATGCCGAATATAGCCGAATACAGTTTACGCCCGATTTGCTTCCTGCAGACGTGATAGGAACTCTTATCTACTCGCAGAAGGATAATATGTTTCAGGTAAAGAAAGGTCCTGTGTTTGCCAACTTCGTGTTAGCCGATGAGATAAACCGTGCTCCTGCCAAGGTGCAGAGCGCGTTGCTGGAGGCCATGCAGGAACATCAGGTCACCATCGGTGACAACACGTTTAAGTTGCCTAACCCCTTCCTCGTTATGGCAACACAGAACCCCATTGAGCAAGAAGGTACATATCAGCTGCCCGAGGCACAGGTGGACCGTTTCATGTTGAAGGTGATAATAGGCTATCCAACATTGGAGGAGGAGAAGCTCATCATACGCGAAAACATTAGCGGAAACATGCCTAAGGTGACACCGGTAACTACCGCCGACGAGATATTAAAAGCCCGTGAGGTCGTTAACCAAGTTTATGTTGACGAGAAGATAGAACAGTATGTTACTGATATCGTATTTGCTACGCGCTATCCTGACCGTTACGGAATGCCAGAACTGAAAGACATGATAACATTTGGAGGCTCTCCGCGTGCAAGTATTAACCTCGCAAGAGCCGCCCGCGCTTATGCGTTTATCAAACATCGTGGCTATGTGGTGCCCGAGGATGTGCGTGCTGTGGCTCACGACGTGTTGCGCCATCGTATAGGTCTGTCGTATGAGGCAGAGGCAAGCAACGTGACAAGCGAAGACATCGTGTCTAAGATTATTAATAAGGTGGAGGTGCCCTAACGTGGAGACGGCCGATTTGTTGAAAAAGGTTCGCAAGATTGAGATCAAGACTCGCGGACTGAGTCAGAACATCTTTGCAGGCCAATACCACTCGGCTTTCAAAGGACGCGGCATGGCCTTTTCGGAGGTGCGTGAGTATCAGTTTGGCGATGACGTACGCGACATCGACTGGAATGTCACAGCCCGTTTCCAACGTCCCTATGTAAAGGTGTTTGAAGAGGAGCGTGAACTTACAGTCATGTTGCTCATCGATGTATCTGGCTCGCTTAATTTTGGAACATCGCATCAACTCAAGAAAGACATGGTGACAGAGATTGCTGCCACCTTGGCTTTTAGTGCAATACAAAACAACGACAAGATAGGCGTTATCTTCTTCTCTGACCGTATAGAGAAATATATTCCGCCACAGAAAGGTCGAAAACACATCTTATATATAATACGCGAGATGCTCGACTTTCACCCACAAAGCAACAAAACTGATGTGGGGATGGCTCTTGAGTTTCTCACCCGTGTAATGAAACGTCGTTGCACAGCCTTCGTGCTGAGCGATTTCTACACACCTGACAAATTTGACAAGGTGCTGCAGATAGCGAACCGTAAACACGATATGGTGGCTATACAGGTCTATGACGAGCGTGCCAAGGAGCTGCCTGATGTAGGCTTGATGCTTGTGCGCGATGCTGAGACAGGACACGACATGTATATAGATACCAGTTCAAAGAAGCTGAGACAGGAACACACGCGCTATTGGATTGAACGTGAAGACGTTTTACGCCAGACGTTTGCCAAGAGCAATGTCGATTGGGTGTCTGTGGCTACAAACGACGATTATGTCAAGGCTATGATGCTGCTCTTTGCCAAGCGTAGCTGACATGATGCTTTTACAAGATAAATAGCATCTTTTTGATACTTGTCTATTCTAAAAAATAATGTGAAGTTGAAAAGAATATTTACAATAGTTCTCATGTGTGTCATGTCGGCAGCTATGGCTGTTGCACAGGTACATGTAGAGGCAAAACTCGACTCTATGGTCATTCTTATTGGCCAGCAGACGCGCTATGTTGTGGACGTCACAGCCCCCAAGGGGTCAAAGGTGGTGTTCCCTACGTTTGAGCGTTCACAATATATCGCTCCTGGAGTAGAAGTGTTGTCACAACGCGATGAGGCTCCTGCTGAGGTCGATGGATTGATGCGTTACAGCAAGAGTTATCTGCTTACCAGCTTTGACGAAAAAGCCTATGGCATAAGCAATTTTAAGGTTAGCGTGAACGGTAAGAAATATCTTGCCAACACTTTGGTCTTGAAGGTTATAACGATGGATGTGGACACCATTCATCCTGAGAAATTCTTTCCGCACAAAGATGTGCAAGACAACCCGTTCATGTGGGGAGAGTGGAAACCTCTGTTCTGGTGTTCTTTCTTGGTGTTGTTCTTGGCATCGGCTTTCTTCTATTTGGTCGTTCGTCTGAAGCAGAACAAGCCTATCATTACACGCATCCGCATTGTAAAGAAGGTGTTGCCTCACCAGAAGGCTTTAACTGCCATTGACAAACTGAAACGTGACAAGATGACATCGTCTGAAGACCAAAAGGCTTATTACACGCTTCTTACAGATACACTTAGACAGTATATACAGGAGCGGTTTGGCTTTAACGCACGAGAGATGACGAGCACGCAGATTCTTTACCACCTGCAACAAAACGGTGATCAGAAGATGATAGATGAGCTACGGGAGCTGTTCCAGACAGCCGACCTCGTTAAGTTTGCAAAATATTCGACATTGCTTAATGAAAATGATCTCAACCTTGTCAATGCTGTCAATTTTATTGACCAGACGAAACAGGAGAACGTGCCGACAGAAGAGAAAATCGTGCCAACGCTTAGCGATGATGATAAACGGAGCCGTAACAGCCGAATTACAATAAAGTCGGCAATGTGGGCTGTTGGCGTGGCTGTCGCTCTTCTTGTTGCTTATGTGGCTTATCATATTTATTTATTGACAATTTAAGACATGGAATTTGCAAATAAGGAATATTTCGCACTCCTGCTGTTAATAGTGCCATACATCTTGTGGTATTTTCTATACAGGAAGCATAGCGAGCCAACAATGCGCATGAGCGACACAAATGTCTACCGCATGGCTCCCAAGAGCTGGCGCATACGCATAATTCACATGCCCATGTTCTTGCGTTGTGTGGCGTTTGTGCTGGTGGTCTGCATTCTTGCTCGCCCCCAGACACACAACTCGTGGGATAACAAGCAGGTTGAAGGCATTGATATAATGCTCGTTATGGACGTTTCTACGTCTATGCTTGCAGAAGATTTGAAGCCTAACCGAATGGAGGCTGCCAAAAGCGTGGCATCAGAGTTTATAGCAGACCGTCCTAACGACAACATTGGTTTGACCATTTTTGCAGGCGAAGCGTTCACACAATGTCCTATGACAACAGACCACGCGTCATTGCTTAATCTGCTGCACACCGTTCGTACAGACATTGCATCGCGGGGCATTATTGCCGATGGAACAGCCATAGGTATGGGCTTGGCTAATGCTGTGTCGCGTTTGAAAGACTCAAAGGCTAAGAGCAAGGTTATAATTCTTCTTACCGACGGCAGTAACAATATGGGTGACATCTCGCCGCTAACGAGTGCGCAGATAGCAAAAAGCTTTGGCATAAGAGTTTACACGATCGGTGTGGGTACCAACAAGGTGGCACCTTATCCTATGCCTGTGGCAGGAGGCATTCAATATGTAAACATACCAGTTGAGATTGACACCAAGACTTTGGCTTCCATCGCCCAGACAACAGACGCCAACTTTTACCGTGCAACGAACAATCGTGAGTTGTCGCAAATTTATAAGGACATAGACAAACTGGAGAAGACAAAGATGGATGTTAAACGCTATTCAAAGCGTTATGAGGCTTATCAACCATTTGCCTTAGCCTTGCTTGTCATCTTGTTGCTTGAGGTGGTAATGCGCACCATGGTGTTGCGTCGCATACCTTGATATGTAATGGTCATTTATGAAAAATGATCTGACCATAAACATGTAAAATATGAGTAATAATTAAGAAAAATGTTCAGATTTGAAGACCCACAATATTTATGGCTACTCTTGATAGTGCCACTATTTTTTGCGCTTAGGTTTCTTTCAGACCGTTTCCGCTATAGACGTTTGCGTCGGTTTGGCGACTTGAAGCTCATTGCTCAACTCATGCCGGAGCTGTCGATGAAACGCTCTTTCATGAAGTATGCACTTATGATGTCGGCTGTGGCTCTTGTTTGTGTAATGTTGGCCCGTCCTCAGATGGGTTCAAAGATAAGCAATGAAAAACGTAGTGGCATCGAGACGATAATATGTCTTGACATTTCCAACTCTATGTTGGCTGAAGACGTGTTGCCTTCACGTCTTGACAAATCGAAAATGCTTGTAGAAAATCTTGTCGACAATTTTACAAACGACAAAATAGGTCTCGTCGTGTTTGCCGGCGATGCCTTTGTGCAGTTGCCGATAACAAGCGACTATGTGTCGGCAAAGATGTTTCTTCAGAACACGACGCCTTCGCTCATCTCTACTCAAGGCACAGACATTGCAAGGGCAATAAATCTTGCTACAGCAAGTTTCACACAACAGAAAAATGTGGGACGTGCCGTCATTCTCATTACGGATGGCGAAGACCATGAAGGTGGGGCCATTGAGGCAGCCAAGGATGCAAAGAAAAGGGGTATAAATGTGTTCATTCTTGGTGTTGGAAGCACCAAAGGTGCTCCCATACCGTTGGGCAACGGCGATTATCTGAAAGACAATACGGGCAATACTGTTATGACAGCCCTTAACGAGCAGATGTGTCAACAAGTAGCACATGCAGGAAGTGGTACATACATTCATGTGGACAATACCAACGATGCTCAAGAAAAGCTAAATAATGAGCTGGCTAAGCTACAGAAAGGCGAGACAGAGAGTGTCGTTTATAGTGAGTATGATGAACAGTTCCAAGCTGTAGCTCTTCTTGTTGTTCTTTTCCTAATTGTTGAGGTGTGCATTCTTGAGGCCAAAAATCCGCGTCTGAAAAATGTTCGTATATTCAAGGCCAAACCGAAAGCTGGAAAAAGTGACATTAAATAACAGTTAACACACAGAGTTATAAAGACTGGCATATTATAAATGCCATATATGTAATTTAGACAAAGATGGATTACGTCTATAATCCACCTGTAAATTGGAATATATGATGAAGAGATACTTCTTCTTATTTGTAGCTTGCTTGCTGAGCATTGCAACTATGGCTCAAGCAGATAGACAGTTTATACGCACGGGAAACCGCTATTATCGTCTACAAAACTTTGCAAAAGCTGAGGCAGAATACCGCAAGGCGGTAGCTGTGAATGGTGAAAATGCGCAAGCTCTTTACAATCTTGGTTGCGCTTTGATGATGCAGCAAAAAGACTCTATTGCCGTTGAACAATTTCAAAAGGCTGGCTCATTGGAGAAAAGCGCATTGAGAAAGGCTAAAGTCTATCACAATATAGGCGTGGTCTGTCAGGCTCATCGTATCTATGGTGATGCTATAAAAGCTTATGAAGAGAGCTTGCGCAATAATCCTTCAGACGATGAAACCCGTTATAACCTCGCGCTTTGTAAACGTCTGCAAAAGAACCAGAAGAAAAATCAGCAGAATCAAGGTGGGGGCAATAGCAAAGAGAAAGACAAAGGTAAAGACAAGCAGAACAAGGATCAGAATGACAAAAAACAGCAGAGCCAGAAGAATGATCAAAAAGACAAAATGAGTAAGGACAATGCTGAGCAATTGCTTAATGCTGCCATGCAAGACGAGAAAAATACGCAGCAACGCATAAAGAAAGCGATGCAGCAACCACGTTCACGCAAGCTACAGAAAGCATGGTGATAACAGATCATTTCTGTTATTGTGAGACTTGATTCTTAAGTTGTATATAAAAATTGCCTTTACAAAGGCTGTTTATGATATAGAATGACATTGTAAGTATGAAATATAGATTACAATTATTGGCTTTATTATTTACTGTTATTGTTTGTAGCATTAATGCCCAAACCATATCTGTTGTAGCGCCGTCACATGTTGCTACTGGTGAGAATTTTCGCATTGCTTATACCGTATCTACACAAAATGTTGATGATTTCAGGGCAGGAAACATACCGTCCGGAATTGAAGTTATTGCTGGACCATACACCTCTACACAGTCGAGCTTTCAGATGGTTAATGGTCATACAAGCAGTTCTTCGTCGGTCACTTACACCTATACGCTATATGCAGAAAAGGCAGGAACTTATACCGTTCCGGCAGCTCGAGCCCATGTTGGTGGCAAAACAATAACGTCGCGTGCGGTGAAACTTACGGTATCAGGCCAGACTCGTAAGAACGGAAATGTTCCGCAAATGCATGATGACGATGCCCATTCCATGCGTCAAGCCGGTTCTCATATATCAGGAAACGATCTTTTTGTAAAGGTTAGTGCAAGCAAGAAACGGGTGTATGAGCAAGAGCCCATATTGCTTACATATAAGGTGTATACGCTTGTCGATTTGACATCGCTTGATGGAAAGATGCCTGATCTTACGGGATTCCACACTCAGGAGATACCCTTGCCTACGCAGAAATCGTTTCATGTAGAGAAGGTTAATGGACGCAATTATCGTTGTGTCACATGGAGTCAATATGTCATGTATCCGCAGATGACGGGCAAACTGAAAATACCAAGTATCACGTTTAAAGGCATCGTTGTGCAGCAGAACCGCTCGGTAGATCCTTTTGAAGCGTTCTTTAATGGAGGCTCTGGTTATGTGGAGGTGAAACGTGACATTGTTGCGCCCGGCCTTGACGTACAGGTTGATGCTTTGCCTAACAAGCCAGTAGGCTTTTCTGGAGGTGTAGGTAAGTTTAGTATCTCTGCACAGGTCGACCATGCTACGGTAAAAGCAGGTACACCTGTGACGCTTCGTGTTGTTGTTGGAGGCACAGGAAACTTGAAACTTATAAAACAACCAATCGTTACGTTCCCCAAGGATTTTGATAAGTATGATCCGAAGGTAACAGACAAAACAAGTCTGTCGTCAAAAGGCATTGGTGGAAACATGATTTATGATTTCCTTGTCGTTCCACGCAACCAAGGCAAATATACTATTCCTGCAATACCTCTCACTTACTATGACACACAAGCCAATGCATACCGTACGGTGAGCACTCAGCCTGTCACATTGACTGTGACCAAGGGTGACGGTTCATCAACCACTATTGATGATTATTCGGGTGCGAAAGGTGCAAATGACATCCTTCCTATAAAAAAAGGTAGTACAAGCTTGGTTTCTAACCAATGGTTCTTTGGGTCTGTCGGTTACATGTTGTCGCTTCTTGTACCTTTCCTTGTGTTCGTGGCAATGATAATAATCTTCCGTAAACGAGCAATTGACAATGCTGACGTAATAGGCATGAAGGGTAAAAAAGCCAATAAAGTGGCTATCAAACGCTTACGCAAGGCTGATAAACTGATGCATGCTGGCAAACAAGCCGAGTTTTATGATGAGGTCTTGCGTGCTCTTTGGGGGTATGTAGGTGACAAACTGAATATGCCTGTAGAACAGCTGTCGCGCGAGAATATTGCCGAAAAACTGTCATCATGTGCTGTAAACGACGAAACTGTCGGCCGTTTTATTGGTGCTCTTGATGAATGTGAATATGAGCGTTATGCCCCTGGTGACCCAGCCGGCAATATGAACAAAACTTATACATCGGCCCTTGAGGCTATCATGGATATTGAGAACTCTATGAAAAAGATAAAGAAAGGACACAAGTCTGGCGACAATAAAATGCTGTTATTTACTGTTGTCGTTTTCATGTTCATGCACATGGCGTCTTTACCTGTTATGGCTGTTGACAACAATGATGAGCCGCAGAAGTTGAGCGCCATGAAGAATGAAGCTGACGAAGCTTATGGAAAAGGAAATTATCAACAGGCAATTTCTCTATATAACGAGTTGTTGAAAAATGGGCAATCTGTCGACGTTTATTACAACCTCGGCAACGCCTATTATCGGAGTGACAACATCCCACAGGCGTTGTTGGCTTATGAACGTGCTTCTTTGCTGGATCCTTCAGATAAGGCCGTGCGCTTCAATCTTGAGTTTGTCAACGGTAAAACTATTGATAAGGTTGGAAACGCTAACGAGATGTTTTTCGTCGTTGCGTATCGCTCAATCGTAAACATGATGAGTTTAAAAGGATGGACGACGCTCTCAATAACAGCTTTCATGTTATCATTACTTTTGGCGCTTGCCTACCTTTTCGGAACAGCAATGTGGATGCGTAAGACTGGGTTCTATGGAGCTCTACTTGCATTTGTCGTGTTTGCTTCAAGTGTGTTGTTTGCATGGCAACAACATTCTCGACTTGTCAATCGTGATGGTGCCATAGTTGTTGCTCCTGTTGTGAACGTGAAGAAGACACCAGCCGACTCAAGTTCCGATGCTTTTGTCATTCATGAGGGCACGCGTGTAACAATTACAGACAGCACTATGCGCGATTGGTATGGCGTGAAACTGAATGACGGTCGCGAGGGATGGATTAAAAAGAAGCAGATAGAACTGATATGATGTGCCTTTGTTTCATGTTTAAAACTGTAAAGAAATGAATGTTCTTACTATAGCCGATATTGACCGCTATCTACTGTTCTTCCTTAACGGTAGCGATTCGTTGTTTTATGACAATTTCATGAGCGTGTTGACGTCTGGTTTTACATGGATTCCGCTTTATATCGCATTGCTTGCCATTGTAATAAAAAACAACGAGACAATGACACAGATTCTTCTGATTGTAGGCTGTGCTCTGTTGTGTGTTGTCATAGCTGATGGAGTGGCCGATTTTATAGCAAAACCTTACTTCCAACGATGGCGCCCATGTAATGATCCAATAATAAAGTATGACGTGCAGGTCGTTGGGAACGAGCGTGGGGGAAAGTATGGCTTCTTCTCTGCTCATGCCGCCAACACATTTTCTTTGGCTCTGTTCTTCTGTATGCTTGTTCGAAACAAGCTCCTTACAACCGTAATGTTAGGATGGTCTCTTCTTAACTGCTACACGCGTATATATCTTGGTATGCATTATCCTGGTGATATAGTGTGTGGCATTGCATGGGGGGCTGTGAGTGGGCTAATTGCATATGGTGTTTATTTTCGCATTTATTATCGCATATCTCCGAAGATCAATTATGTGTCAACGCAATACTCGTCTACAGGTTATGACCTGTCTGACATCTGTATGGTGGCATTGGTGTTTCTCTTTATTTTGATGTATGCGTTATTGAGGGCTCTAATATGATATTAAATAAATTTCTCTTATCTGCTGCCGCCCAAATAAAGTATGCTGTTAATCATTAATTAATTGATTGTTAATTATAAAAACAAAGATGGAAACAAAACAAATACATATTACCGACTATAATTATCCGCTTCCTGATGAGCGTATAGCAAAATTCCCACTAAAGGAACGTGACCACAGCAAGCTGTTGGTCTATCGTCATGGTGAAGTGGGGGAGGATGTGTTCTACAACCTTCCCGACTATTTGCCTTCAGGTGCCCTTATGGTTTTTAATAACACAAGGGTCATTCAGGCACGCATGCATTTCCGTAAGGAGACAGGTGCTCTTATAGAAGTGTTCTTGCTTGAACCTTTTGAACCTGCCGATTATGAACAGATGTTCCAAACAACAGGCCGTTGTTCTTGGCTTTGCATTGTCGGCAATCTAAAAAAGTGGAAGGAAGGTGCTTTGCACCGCACTTTTGATGTAAAAGGTGTGTCTACGACATTAAGCGTTACTCGTGAGAAAGAAGTGGGCACAAGCCAGCTAATAACATTTGAGTGGTCTTCTGACGTGTCGTTTGCCGACATTCTTGATGCCGTTGGAGAGCTTCCCATACCTCCGTATCTCAACCGTAAGACCGAAGAAAGCGATAAGGTTACTTATCAGACCGTTTACTCAAAAATAAAAGGGTCGGTTGCTGCTCCCACGGCCGGACTCCATTTTACACCAAACGTCTTGTCTGCTCTTGATGCTGCCGGCATTGATCGTGAAGAGGTAACTCTTCATGTAGGCGCAGGAACATTCAAACCTGTAAAGAGCGACACCATCGGTGGCCATGAGATGCATACAGAGTTTATTTGTGTGCATCGTCAAACGCTTGAAAAGCTTCTACGTCATGATGCTAAAGCCATTGCCGTTGGTACTACAAGTGTAAGAACCTTGGAGAGTCTCTACTATATAGGTCTAAAGCTTCATATGAATCCTAAGTTGGAGGAACATGAGCTGCATGTAAACCAATGGGAACCATATAATGTAAATGACGAAGATTTAATCTCGTCAGAAGAAGCAATAAAGAGTGTCTTGCAGTTCTTGGATGACAACAACCTTAATGCTCTTCATTCCAGCACACAGATTATCATTGCGCCTGGCTATGAATATAAGATTGTGAAAATGCTTGTCACAAATTTTCATCAGCCTCAGAGCACACTCTTGCTTCTTGTTAGTGCTTTCCTTCATGGCGATTGGCACAAAGTGTATGACTATGCCTTGTCTCATGATTTCCGCTTCTTGAGCTATGGAGATAGTTCGTTGCTCATTCCATAATTGTTTGATAATAGATAATAAAAAGATTCAATATGAAAATTGGAGATAAAGTAAGTTTCCTTAGTGAAATCGGTGGTGGACGTGTCGCAGGTTTTCAAGGTAAAGATATAGTGTTGGTTGAGGATGAGGATGGTTTCCAGATACCAATGCCCGTCTCGGAAGTTGTTGTTACATCTGCTGGTAATGACTATTCTATAAGTAAGGTAGTTGGTGCTGTTGGAGCCAAGAATGGTCAAAAGCTTGAGACACAGTCGGACGGCATGTCGATAAAGGCCCGACTGAGCATGGGGGTTGATGATGAAGACGCTCATGAAGAGCCCGAATTGGAGCCGGCAGACCGAGATATAACATTCAAACCTAAGGTTGAAGAACGTAAGGGCGGCAATCTGTTGACTTGTTTCCTCGCATTCGTGCCTGTTGACATAAAGGAGTTGACAAACACTCGTTTCGAGACCTATTTCGTTAATGACAGCAACTATTATGTGCGTTATGCCGTCTACTCGGCTGAGGGCTCCATTTGGAATCTGTTATACGAGGGCGAGGCAGAACCCAACACAAAGGCATACCTCAATGAGTTTGGTCGTGAAAACCTTAACGACCTTAACCGTCTGTGTGTACAGCTATTTGCTTTCAAACGCGAAAAGGGCTTCATTCTTAAGCCTTCTGTTGATATGCAGCTTCTTGTTGACGGCGTTAAATTCTATAAACTTCATACCTTTGAAGAGAACGACTATTTTGAACAGCCAGCATTGCTCTATACCATAATTCGTGATGATAAGGTACCAAATTCTCTTGTTGTTGACCCCAAACAGCTCAAGAAAGAAATGTATAGTCGCAAGACTGATGATGCCGTTTCGTCTGAAGATGGCGGCTCTTCGTCAAACAGCGGGTATGTGCGTCGTTATGAAAATGGTAAGAAACCTAATTTCTTGCCAAAGAAAGACAAGGATATTGAAGTTGTGGACCTTCATGCCGACGCTGTGCTTGACACAACCGCTGGCATGTCTTCAGCAGACATTCTTAACTATCAGCTTGATGTGTTCCGTCGCACATTGGAAAAATTCAAGACTGTTAAGGGCAAGCGCATAGTTTTCATTCATGGCAAGGGTGAGGGTGTGCTTCGTCATGCAATCATTCATGAACTCAACTACCGATATAAGAGTTATCAATATCAAGATGCGTCATTCCAAGAATATGGCTATGGTGCAACTCAGGTGACTATCCGCTAATTTAAAACAAGAAACATGAACTACGGATTTGTTAATGTGGCTGCCGCCGTTCCATCGGTGCGTGTTGCTGATGTTAGATTTAATGTTGCCGAGATCGAAAAACAACTCGCCAAGGCTGAGGCCGACGGCGTAGAGGTTGTTGTGTTCCCGGAGTTGTCTCTGACCGGTTACAGCTGCCAAGATCTTTTTGCACAGCAACGATTGATATCAGCTGCGGAAGAAGGTATGGCGTTATTGTTAAACCAATCCAGGGAAATGGATGTTATCGGCATCGTTGGTGCGCCTGTAGCATATCATAATATGTTGCTTAACTGTGGCATAGTGTTTCAGCACGGTCGCATTCTCGGAATTGTGCCTAAAACCTTTTTGCCCAACTATAACGAATTTTATGAAAAACGTTGGTTCGCATCTGCTGCCGATATCGTAAAGGGTGAATTGTCTTATGCTGACAACGATATAACCATCACTTCTGATCCGCAGCTGTTTGTTACAGCAAGCGGGATGAAGTTTGGCATTGAGATATGCGAAGATGTTTGGGCTCCCACTCCGTGTAGCAACTTGTTGGCTTTGGCTGGTGCAGATATAGTGTTTAACCTTTCGGCTAGCGATGAACTTATTGGTAAACATAACTATTTGCTGTCGCTTCTATCGCAGCAGAGCGCTCGCATGATGTGTGGTTATGTTTATAGTGGGTGTGGCTTTGGTGAGAGTACGCAAGACGTGGTATATGGCGGCAATGCTCTTGTTTTTGAGTATGGTCGTTGTATTGCCCGTTCTGAACGTTTCTCTATGGATCCTCAACTTGTTGTTGGCAGCATAGATGTGGAGCGTCTGCGTTCAGAACGTCGTAAGAACACATCGTTCACATTGGCTCAGCGTGGCGTGAGTGCGTGCAGTCTTTATGCAGACAATATAGCAGAACATGTTTTTTGTTTGAAGCGTTCTGTCGATGCCCATCCTTTCATTCCCAAGGCCGTTGACATGAAGGCCAGTTGCGATGAAATTTTCAATATACAGGTTGCAGGTTTGGCCAAGCGTTTGGTTCATACGCGTTGTAAAAACGTCGTTGTTGGCATAAGTGGCGGTCTCGACTCCACACTTGCTCTCCTTGTTTGTGTCAAGACTTTCGATATGTTAGGTCTTGACAGAAAGGGAATAGTTGGTGTTACTATGCCTGGTTTTGGAACAACAGACCGTACATACCACAACGCCATCTCGCTCATGACATCACTTGGCGTGACCATTCGTGAGATTAGTATCTGCAAGAGCGTAACGCAACATTTCCTTGACATTCAGCATGATATAAACGTTCATGATGTCACTTACGAGAACGGGCAAGCGCGTGAACGAACTCAGATTCTTATGGATATAAGTAACCAGGTTGGTGGATTGGTCATTGGTACAGGCGACCTTAGTGAGTTGGCTCTTGGTTGGGCCACATATAACGGAGACCACATGTCCATGTATGGTGTAAACGCAAGCATTCCTAAAACGCTCATCAAATATCTTGTGTGTTTCGTTGCTGACAGCGGCATCGATGAACAGTCGAAAGCAACGCTAATGGACATCCTTGATACGCCGATAAGCCCGGAACTTATACCTGCTGATGCCGATGGTAACATTAAGCAGAAGACAGAAGATCTTGTAGGTCCCTATGAGTTGCACGACTTTTTCCTTTACAATTTCCTTCGTCTTGGCTTCTCGCCACGCAAAATTTTCATGCTTGCGCGTATTGCCTTTGGTCCAGAAGCAGAACAGGGCGTCAGACGTTATGATGAAGCCACAATAAAGAAATGGCTAACAACCTTTGTCCGTCGTTTCTTTGCTCAGCAGTTTAAGCGTTCTTGTCTTCCAGACGGACCAAAGGTAGGAAGTGTTTCTCTAAGTCCGCGTGGCGATTGGCGCATGCCATCCGATGCTGTGTCTAATTTGTGGATTGATGAGTGTAATCATCTATAATAATTGTTTTTGAAAGGTGGAATGAAAGCATTCCGTAATAATTGAACGTATGGACAACAATGCAGAACATAATGGTGAGCAACTATTGCTCTTTGACGGTTTTGCTGATGAAGACTGCAAGAAGGATAGCGGCATAGAATTGTCCTTAGCCTTTGAACCTTCTGAGGATGAACCTGTATGTTCAGCAGATGATACATTACATCAAGCATCTGCATTGCCGACAGACAGCTCTTCAACAGATAATGCAGACGTTGAAACAGTTGTGAAGGATAAGCAAACAAGGAAGAAATTCAAGGGCCGTCCCATGAAACGTAAGAAGGAGACACCGCCAAAAGGAATGCCATCCTACTTGTCCGTTCTCAATCCGGCAACAGCAGAACAGTTGGGAAAGCAGATCTTTCATGAGGTAGTGTTAAAAAGACGTTTCCTTGAAGCCAGTCTTACAGCACGCGACTTGGCAAAGCAGTTGAACACAAACACGCGTTATTTCTCAATAACTATGAACAAACGGTTTCATTGCAATTTCTCAACTTACATAAACAAGTTGAGAGTGGAAGAGGCAATGACGCGTATGGGCGATTCGCGTTATGACGAGGTGTCCTTGCAAGACATTGCTTCGATGGTGGGCTTTTCTTCCCGCCAGTCGTTTATAACTGCTTTTCAAAAAGAAAAAGGCATGACCCCGTCTGAGTATAGGGCCACATTAAAATAAAAAAAAAGACCTCTGTCCTATTGTTAAAAATAGAAACAGAGGTCTTTTTTTTCGCACATATTAGTTTTCAATAAACTTCTTTGCTGCTCTCAACTGATGACGCATGTTGCTAAGCAACTGCTGACTCTCCTGTAAGATGTTGAGATACACAAGCGACACTTGAAGCATCTTGTTGTCCTTCTCTTCCTGTATTCTGTCGATATGACGTTTACGCACAACAGAAAGTTCGTCCTTACATTCATCAGCCTCGGCAAGCACGTTACGATAATTGTCGAAACGTCGTGTTGAGATCATGCTGTCTGTCTGTTTCATGAGGTCATTTATACGTTGGCGAATGGGTTTGAACTCATCGATATAGAGCTGTGGAAGCGGATTGAAGCTGTTGTCAACATGCTCTTTTACAGGCTCCAACATACGGCGCAGACAGTAGAGGAACTGTTCAGAAGAGTTGATGCCCAGATGGAACCATGTGTTACGCTCTATAGCGATGCTTGTTGGAACCTTGCGCAAAGCCAGCAACTCCTGACGACGATATTTCTTGAGCTCCTCTTTCTCGTTGCGTAGCTCGCGGTCCGAACGGCGAAGAACAGATGGCTTTTCTGCTTCCATGCCGTCAATGATGTTGTTAAACTGCTGCATTACGAACTTTGTAACATAGCTCTGTGTACGGCTCACATGCTTACTCAGCAAGTCCCATACAATTTCTGGGTCGCGTGTGCGCATCATCAGTCGGAACACGTTCTCCTTATCGCCCTCTTGCTCCTTCTTCTTAAATTGACGGTTGCTGCGTATGAGCAAGAAGATAACAAGAGCTATGAAGAGAACCTTTGCCAGGATGCCGCCATAGAACATGCAGAGACACACAAGGGCGCACGTACCAAAGGCAACGCCTGCTGTGATGAACCAGCCACCGATAACACTAAGCACACCAGTCACGCGGAACACAGCGCTCTCACGGCTCCATGCTCTATCTGCAAGACTTGAACCCATGGCTACCATGAATGTAACGTATGTTGTAGAGAGTGGCAACTTATAGTTAGTGCCGATGGTGATAAGCATAGAAGCGAGCACAAGGTTCACAGCTGCGCGAATGATGTCGAAGGCAGCGCCATCGTTCAGCTCTGCTTCTTGTTTGTTGAAACGGCTGTCAATCCATGTTGTCACACATTTAGGAATGTAGCGTGACACTACTGATGACGATTCCTGTGTCGCTCTTACGATGCTTCGTGCAGCACGGCTTGAACCGAACATCTCGTCGCCTTCGTCCTGACGTGCGAGATCCACACTCGTCTTAATTACGTTCTGGGCCTTCTTTGATGTTGCCATGGCAATAATCATTATTATGCCTGCAATGAAAAGGTAGAAGGGAGGAGTCTTGGCACTCTCCATGAGCGATGTCATGAGATATGTAGAAGGAGAGGCACCGTTGGCGTTTGCCATATAGTCGTTGAACGAATCAAGACCGGCGAGAGGAACACCGATAAAGTTGACAAGGTCGTTGCCGGCAAAGGCCATAGCCAATGCAAATGTGCCCATGAGCACAACAAACTTGAACACGTTTATGCGTAGTAGGTGCAGCACCTCCATAACGATTGTTGAAACAACGAATGTTGCTAACAGCAGCAAGCGAGTGTTTTCTTCAATCCACAGACGTGTCTCCTCGGGGATGTATGCTGATTTGCCTACGCCCTTGAGGAAGATAAAGTAGGATAAGGCAGTGAAGGCAATACCACCGAATATGGCGACACTATATTTTACATGTTTCTTATAATTGAATGTAAAGACAATACGCGATATCCATTGCACAATGATACCAAAAACAAACGCTATAGCCACACTCACAAAGATAGCTATGATTACGCTAAGGGCTTTGTCCGAATTGAGCAGGTCGTTGTATGTAAGCGATGGGTCACTAACCAGCTTTAAGGTGGCGAGAATGAATGTACCGCCAAGCAACTCAAAGACCAGCGATACCGTGGTCGAGGTCGGCATTCCCAATGTGTTGAACATGTCGAGCACGATAACGTCTGTCACCATGACTGCCAGGAATATGGTCATAACCTCTTCGTAGCTGTAATGGTCTGGTTTCATGATACCATGGCGTGCCACATCCATCATGCCTGTTGACATTACTGCTCCAATGGCCACGCCAATGGAAGCGATGATAAGCACCGTGCGAAACTTTGCCACCTTCGCTCCGATGGCGCTGTTTAGAAAGTTTACTGCATCGTTGCTCACGCCTACGAACAGGTCAAAGACCGCGAGGCAGAGCAGAAAGATGACAATGCACAGATAAATTGTTTCCATACTTTACGTTTATAAATGTATTGTTTTTTATTTGATTATTTACCCTTTTTTTTGATTTCCTGCTGCAAAATTATTCCTTGCTTGTTACAACAACCTTAAACACATGTTACAATTGTGTTACATGTGTTACAAGAGGGTTTCTTTATGTGTTGTTATAGGGTAAATCTCTACTTTTTTCTTTTTCAAAACGCATAAATTTCAGACTCTTATCGTGTTTTTGAAATATTATTACTAATTTTGTACCAAATTTTTATTGATGCACACAAACAGATGAGTACAAACAGCAAGACTCATGTTATTACCGCCACCGTGGATGCTCTTTCAGATGCCGGATCTCTGAAAGGCTTGATCCATCAACATCGTGACGGAAACCCTTTACCTTCGGGCATGGCGCTCGAAGAAATTATCCAATTGTCACGTTCTATCCTTTTTCCTGGCTTCTACGGTAAGTCGTCGGTCAACATGAACACCATACGTTATCATATAGGTGTAAATGTTGAACGCCTCTATAGCTTGTTGGTGGAGCAGGTTACAGCAGGGTTGTGTTTCAACAATCCTGATACCGATGATGATTGTTGTTGTGCTCCTTGCAGCGAGGCGCGTGCTAAAGCAGAAGCTATTGTTATGCAATTTGTTGCTAAGCTGCCTGAAATAAGACGCATTTTGGCAACCGACATAACGGCAGCATTCAACGGCGATCCCGCAGCAGAAAACTTTGGCGAGATCATTTCATGCTACCCCGTTATAAAGGCTCTTACCAACTATCGCCTTGCTCATGAACTCTATGTTCTTGGCGTACCGCTCATTCCGCGTATGATGACGGAGATGGCTCACTCTGAAACAGGTATCGACATACATCCTGCTGCCACCATAGGCCGATATTTTACCATTGACCATGGCACAGGTGTGGTTATAGGTGCCACCTGCATTATCGGCAATAATGTAAAGCTGTATCAAGGTGTTACGCTGGGAGCAAAAAGCTTTCCTCTTGATGCCGATGGCAATCCTATCAAAGGCATTCCACGTCACCCCATCCTTGAAGACGATGTTGTGGTCTATGCCAACGCTACCGTCCTTGGTCGCATAACAATAGGCAAGGGTTGTGTGGTTGGCGCTAACGTGTGGGTGACACGCGACATGAAGCCAAAAACAAAGAAATATAAAAAAGAAAAACCAAGTTTATTAGATATAGAATTCAATAATGGAACAGGAATTTGAACTCATTGCCAAGACCTTCATGGGTCTGGAACCCGTCTTGGCACAGGAGCTCACCCAGCTGGGTGCTAACAATGTGCAGATAGGACGCCGCATGGTGTCGTTCACAGGCGACAAGGAAATGATGTACCGCGCCAACTTTCAGCTTCACACAGCAATACGCATTCTCAAACCTATCCGTCATTTCAAGGCTGGTTCGGCCGACGATGTGTATGAAGAGGTTAAGAATATCGACTGGAGCAAATATATAGAGAAAGGTAAAACCTTCTCTGTCGACTCGGTTGTCTACTCGGACGAGTTCCGCAACTCTCGCTTCGTTACCTATAAGGTAAAGGATGCTATCGTGGACCAATTCCGTGAAAACACAGGCGACCGTCCCAATATCTCTGTGAGCAATCCTGATATTCGTCTTAACATACACATTGCCGAGGACAAGGCAACGTTGTCGCTCGACTCAAGCGGCGAGTCGCTTCATCGTCGCGGCTATCGTCAAGAGTCGGTAGAAGCCCCTCTTAACGAGGTGCTTGCGGCAGGCATGATCTTGATGACAGGATGGAAAGGTGACACCGATTTTATTGACCCCATGTGTGGATCGGGTACTCTTCTCGTTGAGGCAGCTCTCATTGCGCACAACATGAGTCCCGGTATCTTCCGCAAAGAGTTTGCTTTTGAGCGTTGGACTGACTTTGACCAGGATCTGTTTGACCAAATATATAACGACGACTCACAGGAGCGCGAGTTCAAACACCATATCTATGGCTATGATGTAGACATCAAAGCTGTAAACACAGCACGCATGAATGTGCGTGCTGCAGGCTTGACAAGCGACATAACTGTAGAGGAAGCCGATTTCAAAGACTTCAAACGACCCACAGAGAAGAGCATCCTTGTGTGCAATCCGCCTTATGGTGAGCGTATCTCAACGCCAAACCTCCTCGGCACATACAAGATGATTGGCGAACGCTTGAAGCATGAGTTTATGGGCAATGATGCCTGGATCTTGAGCTACCGTGAGGAGTGCTTTGAGCAAATTGGTCTGAAACCCTCAATCAAGATACCTGTATATAACGGATCGCTCGAGTGTGAATTCCGCAAATACGCTATCTTCGACGGCAAGATGAAGGATTTCCGCTCTGAGGGTGGCATCGTTAAGACCGATGAAGAGAAACGTCAGATGGCAGAAAAACATCGTTTCAAGAAGAATCGTGAGTTTAAGCAACGCCTCACAGAAGACGAGGAAAACGCAGAGGCCGATATTCGTTCTTTCAAGTTCCGTTCTCTTGAGCGCCGTCGCGACCGCGACGATGATGACCGCAAGGGTGGACGCACACGCATCGTGTCACGTCGCGACCGTTATGATGATGACAGCCGTGGCGGCAAGTTTGGTGGCAAAGACCGTAAATTTGGCGGCAAGGGCTTTAAGGACGGCAAGTTTGGCGGCAAGGGCGGCAAACGCTTTGACAAAGGCGACCGTCGCGGCTCCTTCAAACGTGATGGTTTTGGAGATGAAGATTAAGGTCTCATCATCTGAAAGTCTTCTTTAAAACCATAAATAATAAAAAATGACAAGCAGGCTACATTATTATAGCCTGCTTGTCACTATTAACTCGAAATAACGATAATGAACATTAAACAATCTTTTTATACAATATCTCTTGCAGCTATGATGTCAATGTCTGCATTTGTATCGGCCGATGCTCAGAATGTGGGTATAGTGCCAGAACAGAAAGGAGAGAAAACGTTCACTCTTGAAGATCTCAACTTTGGCGGTACCAATTATCGCAACATGATTGCCAAGAACCGTTGGTGCACATGGTGGGGAGACCAACTGGTGCGTCAGGATGCAGAAGAGTGTTTCCTCGTAGATAAGGCAACGGGAAAGGAAACAAAGCTCTTTTCTGTAAATGAGATAAACCAATGGATAGCACCTACCAAGGACATAAAGGTACACTCTCTCTATCAGACCTCTTTCCCATACGCAGGAAAGAGCATCGTTGTCATAAACACAGGAAGCAAGATTTTCACCATCGACTTCAAGAAACATTCTTTGTTGAGCACTCGTGAGTTTGAGAATGGTGAGCAGGTGCTTGAACTGAACGACAAGAGTGAGGCCGTTGCCTACCTTAAGGACAACAATCTTTATGTCACCCGCGGATTGAAAAACTGGCAGTTGTCTGAAGACGGATCGCGCAATATCGTATACGGACAAAGCGTTCATCGTGACGAGTTTGGCATCAGCAAGGGAACGTTCTTCTCGCCTGACGGACAGAAGCTTGCTTTCTATCGCATGGATCAAAGCATGGTGACCGACTATCCGCAGGTAAACATACCTGAGCTCGATGGCTTCAATCATCCTGAGACGCAGACTTGCTGTGCTACAGCTGCCCCCGACAAGTATCCAATGACGGGCGAAACGTCTCATAAGGTTACCGTTGGCGTGTTTGACATGACCACAGGCAAGACCGTGTATCTTAAGGCCGGCGATCCTACCGACCGCTATTTCACCAACATAGCATGGGCTCCTGACGGCAAGACCGTTTACATGTTCGAGCTTAACCGCGATCAGAACGATTGCAAACTGGTGGGCTATGATGCTACCACAGGCGAGAAGACAGCAGAGCTGTATCGTGAAACAGACGCAAAATATGTAGAGCCGCAGCACCCTATCGTGTTCCTTCCTTGGGATGCAAACACATTTGTTATGCAGAGCCAGATAGACGGTTACAATCATCTTTACCTTTGCACGCTCGGAAAGAAGGGTAGCCGCATGGCAGGCAACACGGTGTCGCTTGAGGTGAAGCAACTGACCAAGGGCAGCTGGGTTGTTATGGAGATGGTTGGCTTTAATGCAAAGCGTAAGAGCATCATTATTGCAAGTAATGAGCTTAGTCCGATTCAGCGTAATATCTTTGCTGTTGATACCCGTACAGGCAAACGCATGCTTCTCGATGGCACAGGCAAGGGTTGGCACAACGTGACCTTGAGCGAAAGCGGTGAGTATGCTTATGACAACTATTCCGCTCCCGATGTGCCTCGTGTGATAAACATTATCAATACAGGCAAGGCAAAGCAGACTCAATATTTTAAGGCCGAGAATCCTTGGAAGGGTTATGGTGCGCCCGAATATAGCTGTGGCTCTTTGAAAGCTGATGATGGCCAGACCGATCTCTTTTGGCGTATGGTTAAACCCACCAATTTTGATCCTGCCAAGAAGTATCCTACCATAATATATGTATATGGTGGTCCACACGCACACAATGTAGATGCCCGTTGGCATTATGGCAGCCGTAGCTGGGAAACCTATATGGCCCAACAGGGCTATCTGCTGTTCATTATCGACAACCGTGGTTCGGAGAACCGTGGTAAAGAGTTTGAACAGGCAACCTTCCGTCAGCTTGGACAGGTGGAGATGAGAGATCAGATGGCTGGTGTAGAATATCTGAAGACTTTGCCTTATGTTGATGCCGACAAGATCGGCGTTCACGGCTGGAGTTTTGGAGGCTTCATGACCATCTCTCTTATGACCAATTATCCCGATGTGTTTAAGGTTGGTGTTGCCGGTGGTCCAGTTATCGATTGGCATTGGTATGAGGTTATGTATGGTGAGCGTTATATGGACACTCCTCAGACAAACCCCGAGGGTTACAAGAAAACATCTTTGCTCTACAAGGCAAAGAATCTGAAGGGCAAACTGCAGATTATACAGGGCTACAACGACGTGACCGTTGTTCCGCAACATTGTCTCTCGTTCCTTAAGGCTTGTATCGCAGCAGGCAAACAGCCCGACTTCTTCATGTATCCTGGTGAGCCTCACAACATGCGTGGTCACCAGAGCACACATCTTCATGAGCGCATAAGCCAATATTTCTTTGATTGGCTCAAATGATAAAGGCACAATAGCTTGATTTGATTATAAAAGAATCAAAAACGTAAATGCCCCACTTAGCATGTCTAAGTGGGGCATTTACGTTATCTAAGTATGGCACTTGCGACGTCTATCTATGCCACTTTTTGTTTTGGTCTGTCAAGTATGGCTTGTCTATGTGCCAGATTATGCTTTTGTTCGTGTCGTGTCGACACAACCTATTCTTCTCTTTCCGAATTTTCCAGTTCTGCTTTCAAAAACCTTGCAGTATAGCCTTCATCGCTCTTTGCCACCTCTTCTGGCGTTCCTGCAACAAGCAGACGGCCACCTCCACGTCCGCCTTCGGGACCCATATCTATTATGTGGTCGGCAAGCTTTATGACATCAAGGTTGTGCTCTATCACAATGACCGTGTTGCCACGGTCCACTATGCGCTCAAGCACATCCATCAATATGCGTATGTCTTCAAAGTGTAGACCCGTTGTTGGCTCGTCAAGAATGTATAATGTGCGGCCTGTGTCGCGTTTGCTTAGTTCTGTAGCCAGCTTAACGCGCTGACTCTCACCGCCAGACAGGGTAGTTGAAGGTTGGCCGAGTTTTATGTATCCAAGTCCAACATCCTGTAATGTTTTAATTTTCTGAAGAATGGATGGCACGTTGGCAAAAAACTCTACAGCTTGGTTTATGGTCATGTCAAGCACGTCGGCAATGCTTTTGCCTTTGTAGCGCACCTCCAGCGTCTCGCGGTTGTAGCGTTTGCCGTGACACACCTCGCAAGGAACCATTACGTCTGGCAAGAAGTTCATCTCTATAGTCTTGTAGCCGTTGCCACCACATGCCTCGCAGCGTCCTCCTTTCACATTGAACGAGAAGCGTCCTGGCTTGTATCCACGAATTTTAGCTTCTGGAAGAGACACGAAGAGAGAGCGTATGTCAGAGAATACGCCTGTGTAAGTGGCAGGGTTAGAACGTGGTGTGCGACCGAGAGGCGATTGGTCAACGTTCACTATCTTGTCTATATTGTCAATGCCTTCAATGGCCTGGTAGGGCATAGGTTTCTTTAGCGCCCTGTAGAAATGGTGACTAAGGATGGGTTGCAGGGTCTCGTTTATAAGTGTCGACTTGCCCGATCCGCTCACACCTGTAACCACAATAAGCTTGCCGAGAGGAAACTCCACGTCCACATCTTTAAGGTTGTTGCCACTGGCTCCCTTTATAATGATGCTTTTGCCGTTGCCCTCGCGTCGATGAGCAGGTAGCTTAATGGCACGGTTGCCGTTAAGATAGTCGGCTGTTATGGTGTGACATTTTAGCATTTCCTGTGGTGTGCCTTGGAAGACCACCTCTCCGCCTTTGCGTCCTGCCATAGGACCGATATCTACAACATAGTCGGCTGCAAGCATCATGTCCTTGTCATGTTCCACCACAATGACCGTGTTGCCGAGGTCGCGCAGCTCTTTAAGGCTGTTTATCAGACGCTCGTTGTCACGCTGATGCAGTCCGATACTTGGCTCATCAAGTATGTAAAGCACATTTACAAGTTGCGAACCGATCTGTGTCGCAAGCCTTATGCGTTGGCTCTCTCCTCCAGAAAGTGTCGCCGACTGTCTGTTCAGCGACAGATAGTCGAGTCCCACCTCAAGAAGGAAATTGAGTCGTGTGCGTATCTCTTTTATTATTTCTTTCGCAATGGTCAACTGTTTAGGCTCCATGTGGCTTTCAGCCTCGTCGAGCCATTCCTTGAGCTGACTGATGTCCATGTTTGCCAGCTCAGATATGTTCTTGTTCCATATGCGATAGGAGAGCGATTCGCGTTTTAGTCTTTGTCCGTGACATTCAGGACATTCGCATGTGGCAAGAAATTGGTCAGCCCATTTCTGTCCGCTTGTAGAGTCGTCGTTGTCCATGACGCTCTTCAGATATTTTATAACTCCGTCAAACTCCATGAAATAGTCGCTTGACGTGTGCACCTTGTCTTTTGAAATCTTTATTGTTTCAAACGATCCATACAATATCTCGTTAAGACACTCTTGTGGAAGTTCTTCAACAGGCGTTTTCAGAGAGCATCCATATTTTTCAAGAATGGCCTCTATCTGCCAGAAAATCATCTGGTTCTTGTATTTGCCTAATGGCACGATGGCCCCTTCGTGTATTGACTGTTTTGTGTCAGGAATGACCTTGTTGATGTCAATCTCGTTAATATAGCCGAGACCTTTGCATCGCGGACATGCTCCTTCTGGCGAGTTGAACGAGAATATGTTAGGTGCCGGGTCGCTGTAAGATATGCCTGTAGTCGGACACATGAGATGACGGGAGAAATATTTTCCTTGGTTGGTGTCCTTGTCAAGAATCATGATTAGTTCATCGCCTTGCTTTAGAGCGTTGTGAACACTATTTTTAAGGCGCTCGTCATCCTTGGCTTGCACGGCCAGCTTGTCAACCACGACCTCTATGTTATGGTTCTTGTAGCGATCTGTTTTCATGCCGCTCACAATCTCTTTCACCTCACCATCCACACGCACATAAAGATATCCTTTCTTGCGCATGCTCTCAAACAGTTCGCGATAATGGCCTTTGCGTTGACGTACTAACGGAGCGAGGATAAGAATTCGCTTACCGGCATAGTCAGTCATAATCATGTCAAGCACTTTTTCTTCGGTGTATTTGACCATTTTCTCGCCAGTGGCGTAGCTGTATGCTGTTCCTGCGCGTGCAAAAAGAAGGCGCAGATAGTCGTATATCTCTGTTGTTGTGCCCACGGTTGAGCGTGGGTTCTTGTTGGTTGTTTTCTGTTCAATGCTGATGACAGGGCTTAGACCCGTAATTTTGTCAACATCGGGGCGTTCCATGCCTCCAAGAAAATTGCGTGCATAAGCCGAGAAGGTTTCTATGTAGCGCCTCTGACCTTCTGCAAATATTGTATCGAAGGCCAATGACGATTTGCCCGAGCCGCTCAAACCGGTAATGACCGTTAGGCTGTCTCGTGGTATCTGTACATCTATGTTCTTAAGATTGTGTACGCGTGCTCCCCACACGTTTATCATATCATTTTCCATCCTGTTTTTCTTCTTGCTTTAAAGTTGTTGGGCCGATTGTTTGTTACAGACTTTGTTTTAAAAGCGTGTTGTCTTAAAGGCTGTTTTGTCAGTTTTGCTTTTTCTTATTCAGAGTCGGTTCCTGACGACGATGTTTCGGTGTAGCCTCGTAAGAGGTTGACATCGCGTTTTATATTGAACGTTCTTCCATCGGCACCTTTGGCTTTTACAAGCACAAAGTAGACACCTTCTTTCACGTCCTTTCCGTTATGCTTTCCATCCCATCCTTGTGCAGGGTCTGTCCACTCATATAGCTTCTGTCCCCAACGGTTGAAGATGTAAGCATGAAACTCTACCAGGCTTTGATAGCCGTCTTTGGCCTTGTAAACGTCGTTTATGCCATCGCCGTTTGGCGTGAAGGCGTTAGGCATTTCCAGTTTGCTTTCTGATATTTGTATGCTTAATGGTTCAGCATCTGCCCAATATTCATCTGTGTAAGCCACGGTATCGCCGTTTTGTGTGAAGACGGCATAAAGCACAACCCTGTGTGAACCGGCTTTGTCGAAGGTATATTCGGTGTCTTGCTCGTAGCGTTTAAGATATGGTTCTTCCTGTCCTTCCAGCGTGAAACGCCATTCGTAGTAGGTGTCCCATCCGCTTGTGTTCTCTGCGTTGGCAAAAAAACGCACGGGAAGAGGGGCTGAACCAGAGTAGCTGGTACCTGTTTCCTCGCCGTCTGCTGTGGTAAATATAGCTGTTGGGTTTATTGTCGGCATGTTGTCTGCAAAGACTGTTGTGACCGACAGAAGGGCCAATAAAAATATATATAATCTGTTTTTTCTCATCGTTTTGTCATTTAATATGCAAAAATACAGATTAATTGTTGATTTGACAATTCTTTTTTTGTATTTTTGCAAGTAAATTTAAAAAAGAAGATTATGATTTGTCTTTTAAGGTGCTTATTGCTGTCTGTTGCGATATGCTTTTCGGCCTCAACGTTTGCTCAGGCCCAGGAAACCTATAAGGTAAAGAAAAAAGATACGGTTTATGGTATAGCCCACAAGTATGGCCTTACCATAGATGAGCTGTTGAAGGCTAACCCCAATGCCGCAGATGCCGATTTCAATATTAAAAAAGGAACGGTACTGGTCATACCCAAGCCGTCAGCTACGGTAAAGACTGCTCCAACGCCAGCTTCTTCGAAACCTGCAACAGTTAAGGCAGCCGTTTCGGCAAATGGTGCCATAAATGTCGGAATAATGTTGCCGTTACATAACAACGATGGCGACGGTCGCCGCATGGTCGAATATTATCGTGGCTTGCTCATGGCTTTTGACCGTTTGAAGCAAGATGGCATAAGCACTAATGTCTATGCTTGGAACGTTAGCAACACAACTAACGTGTCCACTCTTTTTGGCGATGCCAATCTTCAGAAATGTAACATTGTCTTCGGCCCTCTCTATACTTCTCAGGTCAAACCTCTGGCTGCGTTCTGTAAGGAGCACGACATAAAGATGGTTATCCCGTTCTCTATAAGTGGCAACGATGTGGAGACTTGTCCTGAGATTTTTCAGGTATATCAGTCGCAACCGGTGTTGACAGCTCGTGCAGCCGATGCCTTTATGGACAGGTTTAAGGGGCGTCATGTTATTTTTATTGATTGTAACGATTCAACAAGCCGCAAGGGTGCATTTACCACATTGCTTCGTCAGAAGCTCGAGTCGGCTGGCATGAAATATTCCATTACGAATCTAAAATCGTCGGAACAGATGTTCTCTAAAGCGTTCTCTCGTTCGCAGCAAAATGTAGTTGTCCTCAACACGGGACGTTCTCCAGAGCTTAATGTGGCTTTCGCAAAGCTTAACAGCTTAAAGGCTACGGACCCGTCTGTCACGATATCGATGTATGGTTATACAGAATGGCTGATGTACACTAAGGTGTATTTGGAACTCTATCATAAATATGATACTTATATTCCTACCACCTTTTATTATAATCCGATGGACAGCGAGACCGCAAAGGTTGACAACGAATATCGTAGATGGTTCCATAGCGACATGCAGACAGCCCTTCCGCGATTTGCTCTTACAGGCTATGATCATGGACAGTTCTTCCTTCGTGGCTATAAGAAATATGGCAAGAGGTTTGAAGGCGCACGCTGGCAGAACGGATACATCTCGTTGCAGAACCAACTTAAGTTTGTGAAGACAGGCTCAAAGGGCGGTATGCAGAACAGCGGTTTTATGCTCGTTCACTATCGTTCTGGAGGCGGGGCTGAGACAATCAGCTATTAATCAGAAAATTAACGGTTGACGTTTAAATGAATTGTGGAATGACAATGTAATGTTTGTAACTTACATTATTTAAAAGAAAATGTCTATTAAAATAAACAAGATATTAATGGCTCTCATGCTCTTGCCTGTCTGCACAGCGGTAAAAGCACAGATAGGGGAGCACCGTAGCGACTTTTCTGTGGGAGCTAATGTGGGATATACCATGAGCAGCGTGGGCTTCACGCCGAAGGTAACACAGAGCATGCTTGGCGGAATGACAGCAGGTTTGTCGTGGCGGTATGTGTGTGAGAAATATTTTAAAACAATATGTTCCATCTATGGTGAGGTCAATTACACGCAGATGGGATGGAAAGAACGCATACTGACGTCTGACGATCAACCTGTTATCAATGGCGTGACTGGCTTGCCGGAGCAGTATAGTCGCACGCTTAGCTATATACAGGTGCCTGTTTTCGCACATTTGGCGTGGGGACATGAGCATAAAGGCATGCAGTTTTTCTTCCAGGCAGGACCGCAGTTTGGTTATATGCTAAACGAAAGCACAAAGACCAACTTCCGCTTTGAGAATATGAACCGTGACGACCGTGCCAGCTTGACATGTGCTCAAGACACTATGAGCGTAGAAAACAAATTCGATTATGGCATTGCAGCAGGATTGGGCGTAGAGCTTAGCTTGAAGCATGTCGGACATTTCTTGCTCGAAGGTCGCTATTATTATGGTTTAGGCAATATATATGGCGACACGAAGCGCGATTATTTCGGCAAGTCAAACAATAGCAGCATCATTGTAAAGCTTACATATTTGTTTGATCTCAATCGCGGTAGAAAGAATTGAAGACTAAAGCAAGACTATGTGAAATTTGAAAGAAAAAATAATAAAACTATAATAAATAATTAATATGTTTGAAAATCAACCGAAAGGTCTATGGACCTTAGCATTGGCCAATACAGGCGAGCGATTTGGCTATTACACCATGCTTGCTGTGTTTGCCCTCTTTCTCGGTGAGAATTTTGGGTTTAGTGCCGGCGTAGCGTCGGAGATTTACTCTTGGTTCCTCGCCGCAGTTTATTTCCTTCCTCTCTTCGGCGGTATGGCTGCTGACAAGTGGGGCTATAACAAGATGGTAATTATAGGAATCATGATCATGTTCCTTGGTTATCTGTTCCTTTCCATTCCTTTAGGAGGCGGTTCTGTTGCTATCGCAGCTATGGGTGCTGCTTTGCTGCTCGTAAGTCTTGGTACAGGCTTTTTCAAAGGTAACCTTCAGGTTATGGTTGGCGATTTGTATAACGATCCTCGCTTCTCGTCACAACGCGATGCGGGTTTCTCGCTTTTCTATATGGCCATCAACATTGGTGCCCTCTTTGCACCTACTGCCGCTACAGCCATTATGGCATGGGCTCAAGGCTCGCTTGGTTATAGCAAGGCCGACTCATACCACTTTGCTTTTGCTGTGGCATGTGTATCGGTAATTGTTTCAATCATCATTTATTTCCTTGGTCGCCCCACATACAAGCAGGTCATTGCTCCCGCTACCTCTAAGGACAAAGCTGGCAGCAAGACTGCTGAGACTCAGGCTGAGGCTCTCGAAGATGCCAACGACACCAAAGAGCGCATCGTTTGTCTGTGTCTTGTGTTTGCTGTGGTTATTTTCTTCTGGATGGCTTTCCACCAGAACGGATTGACTCTTACATGGTTCGCTGATGAGTTTACGGCCACTTCGGCTACAGGTGTCACAGGCATGGAATTTAATGTGCTGAATCTTGTGTGGTGTATCTTCATGATGTTCGGTATCTGCGGACTCATCTCTTCAAAGAAAACCACAAAGGCTGTTGTTACAAACCTTGCCCTCATCGTGGTTCCTGCCGCAATATTGGTTTACACATACATGCAGACAGGTTCGGAGACGGTATCTATTGCTGCTCCTATCTTCCAGCAGTTTAACCCTTGCTTCGTTGTGGCTCTCACTCCTGTGAGCATCGCTCTGTTCTCTTGGCTTGGCAAGAAGGGTAAGGAGCCTAAAGCTCCCGTGAAGATTGGCCTTGGTATGCTTGTTGCAGCTGTGGCTTATATCTGGCTTACTGTGTCATGCCTTGGCCTGCCTACTCCAAATCAGCCCGAGCATGTTGCCAATGTTAGTCCTAACATTCTTGTCCGTACTTACCTTATTCTGACCTTTGCCGAGCTGTTGCTTTCGCCTATCGGCATCGCCTTTGTTTCGAAGGTGGCTCCTGCCAAGTATAAAGGTCTGATGATGGGTGGCTGGTTCGTAGCTACCGCCATCGGCAATAAGCTTGTGTCAATACCAGGACACTTGTGGGACAAGCCTCTGCCCGTTGTTTGGGGCGTGTTGGCTGTTATTTGTCTTGTAGCAGCTCTCTTCATTTTCTCTATTATCAAGAAGCTGAACAAGGTTAGCTAATATTTCTTATTTATAAATAAAAAAGGTGGGTTTTAAAAGGTTATGCGAGGTCTGTCAAGAATGCTTGATAAGTCGCGGTTCTTTTTAAAATCTACCTTTTTATATTTGTTGGGCTTATAAAGAGTCCTTGTTATTGCAAAAATGTTTCTCTATAATTTGGTGCTTCAACCATTTTATATTAACTTTGCCCTATTATTACAAAACGAAAAAATCTATTAAAGATGAACATCAAAACACGTCTTGCTGTGATGAACTTCCTCGAATTTGCTGTTTGGGGAGCATATCTTACGTCTATGGGCAACTATTTGGGCAAAGCCGGAATGGGAGCCGAAATTGCATGGTTCTATGCCATTCAGGGCATTGTCTCTATCTTTATGCCAACCATCGTGGGCATTGTTGCTGACAAATATGTGCAACCGCAGCGCATGTTAGGTATCTGCCATCTGTTGGCAGGCTTAGGTATGGTCGGCCTGTTCTATCTTGGCATGACCAATGCACAACCAGACAAGACGACATTCATAGCAATATACTCGCTCAGCGTGGCTTTCTATATGCCTACGCTGGCTCTTTCTAACACCGCAGCATTCGCCATTCTTAAGGGCAAGGGCTACGATACCGTTACCGACTTCCCGCCTATTCGTGTGCTTGGTACAGTAGGCTTTATCGTAACTATGTGGTTTGTAAACTGCGCTTCATGGGATAACGGCGCTTTTTCGTTTGGCTTTGCAGCAAACGACTTTAAGTTCCAGTATACCCACATGCAGTTCCTTGTATCTGGAATCCTCAGTTTCGTGCTCTTTGCATACTGCATGACCCTGCCCGCTTGTCCTATCGTAAAGCACGAAGAGAAGAAAAGCGTTTCAGAAATGCTTGGCTTCAGCGCTTTCAAACTGTTCAAGGACAAGAAGATGGCTTTGTTCTTCATCTTCTCTTGCTTGCTTGGAATGTCGTTGCAGGTAACAAATAGCTATGCAACGCCTTTCATTACCAGTTTCAAGGGCGATGCTTTGCTTGCTGATACGTTTGCTGCCAACAACGCAACGTTGCTGGTATCAATCTCACAAGTGTCGGAGGCTCTTTGCATTCTTATGATCCCGTTCTTCCTACGCCGTTATGGCATCAAGATAGTGATGCTTATCGCTATGTTTGCATGGGTGGTACGCTTCGGCTTCTTCGGTTTGGGCAATCCCGCCATGCCGGGTGTCATTCTCTTTGTCCTGTCTTGCGTTGTCTATGGTGTGGCCTTCGACTTCTTTAATGTGTCTGGCGGTTTGTTTGTTGACCAAAAGTGTGATACCAATGTGCGTGCCTCGGCACAGGGCCTCTTTATGCTTATGACAAATGGTCTAGGAGCTACCATCGGCACGTTGCTTGCTGGAGAGGTCATAAACCATTATTGTTCATGGAATGAGGATGGTTATCTGCTTGGCGACTGGCAGACCTGTTGGTTCATTTTCGCAGCTTACGCCCTTGTGGTTGGAGTGCTTTTTGCTCTCGTCTTCCGTCAGAAAAAAGAGAATGAAGAGCTCTCAAAGATAGAAAAATGATATAAAAAGACAAGAAAGTAGATTTAAATTAAACAAATTTAAAGATTGACAAGGAGATATGATTTGTAGATGAGCGTGTCGAATGTTATGCTCAGAAAATAATCAAGCGTATCTCCTTGTCTTTTTTATTTGTTTTGGTTTCATCCTTCTCTTGTTTGTAATAATATATGCTTGGAAAATATAATATAAGTTTATTGTAGAGTAATGTAATATATGAAAGAAGCAAGATATTTTTATGTTCCCAATACTCGTAATGCTGGTAAGTTGCCTGCCGACGAGGCTACTCATGCCTTACGCGTGCTACGCCTTAAGCCAGGCGATGAGATGTTTCTTATGGATGGCGAGGGTGGCATTTTTCGTGCGGAGGTTACTCGTGCTGACAAACATTGTTGCTACGACATTGTTGAAGAGTGGACCAAACAGAAAGACTGGTCTTCATACATCCATTTGGCGATAGCACCAACGAAGATGATGGAACGCATGGAATGGTTGGCGGAAAAAGCTACAGAGATTGGCTTCGATGAGCTGTCGTTCCTTAACTGTAAATTCTCTGAACGTAAGAATCTACGTGTTGATAGGGTAGAGAAGATCGTGGTGTCGGCAATGAAGCAGAGTCGCAAACCCCAATTGCCTGTGGTCAATGCTTTATGTTCATTTGACGAATTTATTAAAAAACATTCTACAGGACACCGTTACATAGCCCATTGTTATAATGAGGTAGAACGTCACGATTTCTTTGACCAGTTGACAGCTCTCACAGACGATGAACCTGTAACGGTTCTTGTGGGACCAGAGGGCGATTTCTCTATAGAAGAGGTGCGCAAAGCTGTTGACAATGGATATGTATCTATTTCTCTTGGCAAGAGTCGTCTGCGCACAGAGACCGCCGGGCTTTCGGCTGTTATGCTGGCACGATTGGTAAAACGTATAGAAGATTAATGATATAGCAGATATGCGGAATCTTTAATAAACAGAAAATGAACATTACAAAAACTTATGTAAGTAAATTCTTGATAGGGGCTGCTGTTCTTATGGCGGCCTTTCTGTCTTCATGTAGCAACAACGACTATGTTAAAAACATTCCCAACAATTGCACGGCCCTGTTGTCGGTTGATGCTAAACGAGTGGAGGGCGTGGATGGTAGTGGACTCTTAAAAAAGATTCTACCAGTTGAAGATGTATTGTCTGTAGGCATAGACTTTAAAGAGAAGGTTTATCTGTTTGAGACTGTAGACGGTAACATTGGTCTTGCTGCCAAGATTAAAAACGAGAGCGATTTTACAAAGAATATAGACGCTCTTGTGAATAGTGGAGTTTGTACTCGGCCAACAAAGAAAGCCAACATTAGCTTTGTGATGATAAAAAACTCATGGCTTGTTGCTTATAACAGCGATGCGTTGATGATGGTTGGCCCTATAACAGTTGCTGCACGCCCGTCTGTAGAGAATTTTGCCATTGCTTGTTTCAGGCAGGAAGAAGAGCAGAGCGTTATGGCTTCTAAATTGTACCAACGTCTTGACACCATTGATGCTCCTATCGCTCTTGTGTGTCAGGCACAGGCTTTGCCCGAAAAACTTGTTGCGCCATTTACCATTGGGGCTCCAAAAGAAGCAGACGCTTCACAGGTCATGATTGCTGCAAAAATTAGCGTAATGAACAAGACTCTGCTTATTGACGGTAAGACCTATTCGGAAAACGCTGATATTGACAAGGCATTAAAAGAATCGCAAGAGAAATTGCGCCCTATAACTCCTACGTTGGTAAAAGCCTTTAATGAAGAACAGCTTTTAGGTTTGTTCATGAACGTAAACGGCAAAGATTTCTTGCCCATGCTTCATCAGAACAAGTATATTCAGGCTTTGCTTGTCGGTCTAAACACAGCCATTGACATGGACAATATCATCCGCAGCATAGATGGTGACATGGCGATAATGGTGCCTTCTTACAAAGAAACGAGCTTGTCTATGTCTCTTAATGCAAAGTTGGGCGACAGCAAATGGCTCTCCGATGTTGATTATTGGAAACAGTCGTGCCCTAAAGGAAGCTCTATTGCTGATGCTGGCAAAGACACCTATTGTTATACTGATGGCTCGATGAAATTTTTCTTTGGCGTTACGCCGCAACTCTATTTCTTTAGTGGCAACGATGAAGTTATTGCCCGCAAGTCGCTTGAGGCTTCGGTTAAGCCCTTGCCTGCAAATGTAGAATCGTTCATTATTGGTAGACGAATGGCCGTTGTGTTTAATCTACAGACCCTGTTGTCGTCGAATGACGGTCTTGAAACACTTCTCGCTCCTGTCTTTGGAACCGTTAATCGTGTCGTGTATGTTAACTGATTTGTGATGTTATATGCCCTTTTTGACCAATAATCATTTTTTTTGAATTATTTTTGTCATTTTATGGGCTTTATTATTTCAAAAATCATTATCTTCGCGTCATGAAACTAAAATTAGAGTTGAAAAGATTGTTTCTTTTCGCTATCATATCCTTGGGAACATTTGTTCTTACCCGCTCGCTTCTTGTTGCTGTGGGAGCATTAGTGCTGCTTTTTGTAGTAGACTATTTCCTTGGAATATGGGAAAATAATCGTATAAATAAATCAGAGGACGAAGATGGCAAATCTGAATGAGCTATATAAACAATGGTGTGGTGAAGAACCAGCATTTCTTGAGAAGATTGATGGATCAGGAAGCAATCGACAGTATTATCGTATCCATGGCAGCAACGGACAGACGGTCATAGGTGTGATAGGTACTAGTCGTGACGAGGACCATGCTTTTATTTATTTGTCAAAACATTTTGAACGCCGAAAACTGCCTGTTCCGCACATTCTTGCTGTTTCTGAAGATGAGTTGTGCTATTTGCAGACAGACCTTGGTAGCGTCTCGCTTTTCGATGCGTTGAAGGGTGGTCGCATGGCTGGCGGTAGATACAATGAGCATGAAAAGGAGTTGCTTCGTCGAACCATTCGTGAACTTCCTAACATTCAGCTTCGTGGCGCTCGTGGATTGGAATGGGAAAACTGTTATCCTCAGCCAGAGTTTGATGAGGAAAGCGTGCTTTTTGATCTTAACTATTTCAAGTATTGTTTCCTCAAACCCTCAGAACTTGATTTTCATGAACTAAAGTTGGAGGCCAACTTCCATCTCTTTGCCAAAGATCTTGTGTCTGAGCAAGGAGAAAGTTTCCTTTACCGCGATTTTCAAGCGCGTAATGTGATGCTTACTCCTGACGGCAACCCTCAGTTTATTGATTATCAAGGTGGTCGTCGTGGACCTTACTATTATGACCTCGCTTCGTTCTTGTGGCAAGCATCGGCACGTTATCCGAAAAAACTGCGCCGTGAGCTTGTTGCCGAGTATTATAAATCGTTGAAACATTATATCGAGGTGCCGCCTGTGCGTCATTTCACCAATCGCTTGCGTCTGTTCGTGTTGTTCCGCACTTTACAGGTGCTTGGTGCCTATGGCTATCGTGGCTATTTTGAACGTAAGAAACATTTCCTCGACTCTATACCCCCTGCCATTGACAACTTGCGTGATCTTCTCTCACATGGCGACGACTATCCATACCCTTATCTTATCGATATGTTGCGTCGTCTTACAGAGATGCCGCGCTACGCACATATTGAAGCTCCTGCCGTGAGCCGTACCGATGGTTTGCGTACAGCTGATAGCAGCCCGTATGTTTCAAATCCTCAGGATGGACCTGCCACGTTCTCAAAATATGATGGAAAAGGCCCTCTTGTGGTTCGCGTGTTTAGCTTCTCTTATCGTAAGGGCATTCCTGAAGACGAGTCGGGAAACGGTGGCGGCTATGTGTTCGACTGTCGTTCAACTCACAACCCAGGTCGTTATGAGCCTTATAAAAAACTGACAGGTCTTGATGAACCTGTAATCCGATTCCTTGAGGATGATGGCGAGATTCTTACGTTCCTTGATAGTGTTTATAAGCTTGCAGATGCTCATGTTAAGCGCTACATAGAGCGTGGCTTTACGAGCCTTATGATCTCATTTGGATGTACTGGTGGTCAACATCGTAGCGTCTATTCGGCGCAACATCTTGCTGAGCATCTACATAAGAAATTCGGAATAGAGGTTCATGTGACACATCGCGAGCAAAACATTGCTCAGGTGTTTGAAGCAGAGAAGCGTAATGACGATAAATAAAGAAGTTAGGTTCTTTTTTAATATTTGTTTAGTTTGAAGTTGACAACCAAATAAAATAATAACACGAATATGATGCAGGCAATGCTTTTTGCGGCGGGCAAGGGAACTCGTCTTAAACCGCTTACCGACACCATGCCAAAAGCAATGGTTAGAGTAGGGGGTGAGCCGCTGGTAAAGCGTGTAATATATAAACTTAAGGCATCGGGCGTTGACCGTATAGTGGTTAATGTTCATCATTTTGCCAGTCAGATAACTGATTATCTTAAAGAGAACAACAATTTCGATACAGATATTCGCATCTCTGACGAGACATCCCGTCTTTTAAATACGGGTGGCGGAATAAAGAAGGCTGCTCCTTTGTTTGATCCTTCGGCGCCAATACTTATTCATAATGTAGACATTTTGAGTAATCTTGATCTCAGACAATTCTACAACTTGGCCCTTGATGAAGCAAACGGAAACATGGTTGACGCTGTGTTGCTTGTGAGCGAGCGCAAAACTCAACGCTACTTTCTGTTCAACGATGAGATGCAGCTTGTGGGTTGGACCAATCTCGCAACAGGAGAGGTGAAAAGTCCGTGGCCCGATCTTAAGGTTGAGAATTGCCGAATGTTGGCTTTTGCTGGAATACATGTGTTTTCTCCTCGTCTTTTCAACTTGATGGAGCAATGGCCTGACGAGTTTTCTATTGTCGATTTCTACCTTGCAGCATGTGCTAAACGCCGCATTATTGGATATGCAAAGAGCGATCTTAAACTCCTGGATATAGGCAAACTTGACACCTTGAGTCATGCTGAGACGTTTCTTAAGGAGTTGTAATACGAAACTTAAAACAAGTTGTAACTTGTCGCTCATTGATATAAGTGATAAAGCATTAAGTAATAACAACAATAATTTAACATTATAAATAAATGCAACAGAAGATTATCATACTTGATTTCGGTTCGCAGACCACGCAGCTCATCGGCCGCCGTGTGCGCGAGCTTGACACCTTCTGCGAGATTATGCCTTACAATAAGTTTCCGAAGGATGATCCAAGCGTCATTGGTGTAATCCTTAGTGGAAGTCCTTATTCGGTTCATGACAAAGAGGCCTTTAAGGTAGATCTCAGCCAGTTTATCGGTCGCCTTCCTGTATTGGGCATCTGCTATGGTGCTCAGTATTTGTCGTATGCGCAAGGTGGAAAGGTTGAGGCTGCAGATTCTCGCGAATATGGACGTGCCAACCTTGAGCAGTTTGATGCTGACAATGCCCTGTTTAAGGGTTTCGTGCCGAACTCGCAGGTGTGGATGAGCCATGGTGACACAATAACTGCTATCCCTGAGGGATATAAATGCATTGCCTCAACGGCTAACGTTAAGTTTGCTGCTTATGCTTCAGAAAGCGAGCCTGTGTGGGCTGTACAGTTCCATCCTGAAGTGTTCCATTCATTACAGGGAACGCAGTTGTTGAAAAATTTTGTTGTGGACATTTGTGGAAGCCGTCAAGATTGGAGCGCCGACTCATTTGTTGAGACTACCGTAAATGAACTTAAGGCTCAGCTTGGTGACGATAAGGTCATTCTTGGCCTCTCGGGTGGTGTCGACTCAAGCGTAGCTGCCGTACTTCTCAATAAGGCCATTGGCAAGAACCTTACATGTATATTTGTTGACCATGGCATGCTTCGCAAAAACGAGTTCCGCGATGTCATGGAAGACTATAAGTGTCTTGGCCTGAATGTTATTGGTGTTGATGCAAGCGCTAAGTTCTTTGCCGATTTGGCAGGTGTAACAGATCCTGAGCAGAAGCGCAAAATTATCGGCCGCGATTTTGTTGAAGTGTTTAACGCAGAAGCAAAGAAGCAGACTGGTGCCAAATGGCTTGCACAGGGAACCATATATCCCGACCGTATAGAGTCGTTAAATATCACGGGAAAGGTTATCAAGAGTCATCACAACGTGGGCGGCCTTCCTAAAGAGATGAACCTTCAGCTTTGTGAACCTCTGAAGTGGTTGTTCAAGGATGAGGTTCGTCGTGTTGGCCGCTCAATGGGAATGCCTGAGCACCTTATAACACGACATCCGTTCCCAGGTCCAGGTCTGGCCGTGCGCATTCTTGGCGACATCACGCCTGAGAAGGTTAGCATTCTTCAGAATGCCGATGACATCTTTATCCGTGGCTTGCGCGACTATAAGGTTAAGCTTAGCGGTGAAGAAGCGCGTCGTGTGTTGGCAGCAGGTGTACCTGCTGACATGCATAACGGCGAGATTGAGGTGTCGCTTTATGACCAGATATGGCAGGCAGGCACGGTGCTTCTGTCTACCGTACGCTCTGTTGGCGTTATGGGTGATGAACGTACATATGAGCATCCTGTTGCTTTGCGTGCTGTTACATCTACAGATGCCATGACTGCCGACTGGGCACATCTGCCTTACGATTTTATGGCAAAGGTAAGTAATGAAATCATTAATAAGGTGCGTGGTGTAAACCGAGTTTGCTATGACATCTCGTCTAAGCCACCATCAACAATTGAGTGGGAATAGTCGGAATACCGATAAACAGCCACTCAAATAAAGATGAGTTAATTTAAACTCAATAAGTTAGGGGATTCGTTGACGTAACAGCTTGATTGTCAACAAATCCCCTTTCTTGTACATTTTATCCAAAACCGTCCCCGATTCCGTCCCTGCTTATCCCCGATAGGATAGCTATCCGATAGAGTTGAAATCCAATAGCTTTGCAACTTGCTCGGGTGTTGCCTTCACATATTTGTAGAACGTGCGTTCATTGGTATGACCTGTCAGCTGCATAATGGTATACATTTCACAAATGCCTTCCAAATGAATTTCTTTCCGTTGAGGGATGGAGTTATGTCTATATCAAATTTGTACATGTCACTTGCTTATTAGAACAATCCCCACTCGGCAAATTTCTCGAATCCGCCAATTCTCGTGATGTAGTTACGAGCGATTTCCACTATTTCACGATAAGGCTTACCATCTATCTCTGTGTCACCGATGGCACAGAATAACTCCACAGGCTTGCCTGTTTTTTGAGCTTTCAAGAAAGCGTAGATATTAACGGAAACATCTGCCTTGGAAAGGTCCTTTCCCATTAGACCGCCACCCGAAACTGATTGCGCCATATCACTGCCCAACTTTCTGTTTGTTGCACCCGAATCGACATCTGTTCCGCCACTCCAATCTCCAAGAGGATTGATAACGGCATTTGGATAGAGCTTCTTTAAGTCCTCAGTCTTGGCGTTACTTTGACAGATAATCAACTTACCATTGCCTAATACATACTTACCATCTGAAGGATAACGCTCATAGATGTCGTGGGCTATTTTGCTGAGTTCTTTCTCCTCGTCAGTCAATGGAATGCCCTTGAAAATACCATTGTCGCCACAGCGGATTTCTCCGTCTTGGTTGCTTGCAAGTATTGGGTCTTGTGCTACCATTACGAGAGATACTTTTAAGTCTCTACGCTTAGTAATACGGCTAACAATAGCTTCAGCCTCAGCGTCAGAAATGTTCACACTACTCTCAATAATGAGATTTGCAACACCATGTCCGAGCAGTACTTCAACTGCTATTTTCGGATTCTCTTCTTTCTTGTACGCAAGGTCTACAATAGCTCCTGCGATACGGTCTGCCACTTTATCCGGATGGCTTGGATTTACTTTTTCAATCATAATTTATTACTTTAAATTAATTGTTTTTATATTGTCTAAAAGTTCTGTCAACGTAATTGCTTCGTCACCTTCTGCCTCCTTGAATAATTCTTGTTGCGTAAGGGCAAGAGTATGCGCACGGCTAAGGAAACTTCCAACTTGGGCATTGCCGTTTTTATGGCAATGTATGCACTTGTAGGATATTGATGTTGTGCCACTCAACGGACTACCTGCAAAACTATATATGAAAGCCTTGTGCCCACATTCGCATTGATATGTAAGCCACTCGTTTTCATTCGCCCAAAGTCTTAACATCGTGCCAATACAGATAGGTTGACATACCATATATACTTTCAATGGTATTGTAGCCATTGCCCATTCCTTATGAGCAAGAATTTCATTTCGATGCTCATAAAGCAATTCGATGTTGTCTATATATGGACTCCATATCCTTTTTTCAGCTAAATTATGCTCTCTTTGTTTGACTAATGATGTAATTGTATCATGCACGTTTTTGAGCGTAAGATGTTCGTATTCACCTGCCGCCTTGCTGTATCGGCTACAGTGTTGCTTTAAGCGACTTAGCCTGTCGGAATTGTCTTTTTGAAAAAGAACATCTTTGATTACCTCCGATATGGTAGCCACTTGTGTAATACTTTCCAACCATTCCAATAAACCACCTAAAGTGTATATGAAATCTCTGTCTTGATATACAGGTATCAAAAACATACGGCTGTTATCGAAAATGAACTCTCTATGTTCGTAAAAGAAATCAGCATGTTCGCAAAAATACCTTATGGTATTCTTGTTACTGTGCTTTTGGCCGCCATAGAGCTTTAACTCCTTGCCACTCTTTATTTTGATTGTATTGCTAATTTTCATGCCACTATATGTAAGTTAGACATTGGTGTGTTGTTGGTTGGGAACGTGAGGCGTTTGCCCATGATGTGAATGTCTTTTGACTCCAAAAGAGCGTAGTCTATTGGTGGTTCTACGCCTTGTATAAGACAATCACGGCAAATCATGAGAATCTTGCCTAAGTTGTTTTGACCGACAAACGTTCCAATGCCATTGACTTTGCAAGTCTCACTATTAACTATACGCTTCAATGCAGCCTTGCTAATCCTTGGATTGCTCTCTTTTGCCTGTCGGACGGTTTCCTTTTTTACCTCAGCTCTTTTTGCTGATAACGCTTGGTTGGTGCATCCCCAAATTTCCTTAGTGTCGCTATGTTGTTTGGTTGTGTCCTCTATAATGATAACGTTATGTGGTAGCAGCAAGAGCATATTAGCAAAATCCGCATTGTCTTTGCACTTCATCCATACAACAAATAGCATCCACTGTATGCGGAATGTAGAGAAATCACTACGAATGAATCTCTTGTATTTGTTCTTGACAAAGCGTTTGGCAGCAAAGCCACTTGTCTGACGCTGCATTTCCTTTTGTACAGACAGATGCTTGTCAGAAGCATCTGAAAACTCGCCACACAAATAAAGCGTCTCACTATCATGCCAAGTCGCACCACCGAATGAAAACGGATAGCCACCTGCCATGTTGCTGAGACGCACGTTAATGCCATTCACTATGTCCGAAGCCTTAGCGAATGACAAACAATTAAAGTGTGAAGCGTTGATGTGCTCCACACGACCTAAGATAATTTCAAAAGTTTCTGTTTCTTGTGACATAACTTTTTAATTTAATGATTATTACTAAATCCTTAAACTCGTATCATTTTTACCACCGTGGCTATGTCTGCTCGGTTGGTTCAGCACTTAAGCTGTCTCTTGATACTTATTCAAAAAGTAAAAGAACTACTCCCCATTTTGGAAAGTGAATACAAAATTACAGTCTTATTTTGAAAAAGACGAAAAAACTATGCTAAGAATAGTTAACGATGAATAGTTCGGAATTTTGCTAAATAGTATCACTGCTGTCCCGTTTAGAAGTCTTCCGGTCCGAATAGGCTCGGCATATAGTAATCGGTTGACTCTTTCTCGGGAACAGTCTTGTTAAATAATTCATTAATTGGGGTTTTATCCGTAAGGAACAACCAGACGTTCTTTGAAATTGTGTGTAAAGATTGATTCATGTGCATCTTCTTTTTGGTTAGAGCCAATAGAAGGTATGTACAAACGGCAATCCAAATTTGGAGATAGATAGCATTCTCAGATGTTCCATAGAAGGATTTGATGTGCAAGTGTTGTTTGATTCATTTGAAGAAAAGCTCCACATTCCATCTTTCCCTATAAAGTTCTGAGATCGTAAGCGCTTCGTGCTCCATGTTGTTTGTGAGAAATCGATAGACATTGTTGGTAGCATAATCTTCATAGGTAACCATCCTTATTTCTTCTGGATACCATTGTGATGCACGTAGACCGATGAGTTTTATTTTCTCATCTGCAATGACACCTGTAGACTTGTCAACTTCACAGCAGGCGGTAATATCAAAACGCATATTGTCCTTTGCTCGGGTTACGAAGAATGCATTCTTTTCATGAATGAGGTGGAACAAGCGATAGAAATCGATATATCCCTTGTCCATCAAGTATATAGCAGATGGTTCAATATAAAGATAGTCCAATGCTTTTACATCATGAACTGATGCTTCGGTTAGATAAACAGATACTGGTAGGTTACCTCTCAAATCTAATAATGTATGCATCTTGATACCTCCTTTATGCTTGCGAAACTTAGCCCAAGGGCAAAGTTTAAGACAAAGGCTGATGGTACTGCTGTCAAAAGCATAAACCATGTTATCAAGATCAAGACGAAAGTCATCCTTTGCATAGAGAGGGCGAACCTTCTTAACAAGAACTTGAGCGAAATCGGCATAGATTCTCCAGTATCTTTTCTCATTAGCTTTGGCAAGTGTGTTACGAGGAACAGCATAGCTGATACCGCAATGATACAATCTACTTGACAATGCCGTTAGACAATTTTCAATATCTCTCAGGCTACCACGATTAGTTAGCTGAGCATAGCTCATCATAAGAAACTGATCCTTGCATGTAAAGTTCCTTGATCTGTAATTGCCCTTGTATAGGTCAACACAAGCCTTGAATTCTCGTTCTGGGATATTTGACATAATTTGAGAGAATATTGTTTTTCCGTTGTTCATTGCACGCTTCTTTTTAGTTGTGTGCAAAGATACAAAATCAAATCGAATACACGATTTTAAATGAATAACTGATTGATTATAAATGATTTAAATAGATATCGTCTCGTTTAAACGGGACACTAGTGGTTTACCTTTTGTATTTTGGTGTTGACGAAGTTTAGGAAAAAGTATGTTAAATATACAATAAAACATTTGCATATCTCAGAAAAAAACATATATTTGCGTAATAAAAATACAATTTCAAAAAATCTTATTTAATTAACCAAGAAGAAAATGAAAAATCTAAATGAACAACAACAGTTTTTTTACATTTCCACAATTAACGAATTTCTTAGCTTTAATAAGAAAAATAGAATTGATGAGGTTGTGGAAACTATGTGCAACAACGCACAAGAATCTGGCATTCTATGCGGAGATAGAGAAATAGAGTCTTGGAAAAAAATTTTAATGCTCTTAATGAGTTATTGCTTCTAAGTAATGTATCTAGTGACGCGCTTATTGGCTTTGAATACAATATTCCTGTAGGTGGCCGAATTGACTGTGTTCTTTTTGGACATGGTCAGGATGGTGCAGCAAACATGATACACATAGAACTGAAGCAATGGAGCAACGATAATGTGTCAGAGCACTATAATGGTTACACTTTCTGCACAGAACTAAGTGTAGAAGGTGGAAGACAAACCAAGTATGCATCACATCCATCAGCACAAGCTCTTGAGTATCAAAATCATTTGCTTAATCATGTTTATGCTTTCAAGGACGAAAAGATCAATCTTTATGGTTTTGCGTACTGCTACAATTATCAGTCAAAGGGTAAAAATCCTGTATTGTGCGATAGTACATACAATAACGTCACAAACGAATGTCCACTCTATTGTGCTGACCAAACCGCAGAATTCGCCCAAGAGCTTAATAAGCTTATCGGTCTAGGCAAGGGAGAAGACATTATGACCAAGATTGTAAATAGCGAGATTGGCATAACCAAACGTCTTCAAGATGCAGCAAAAAATATGTTCGATGGTGCAGAAAATAGTGAAGAATTTTCACTTGTTGGTACACAATTGGATGCCTATAATGAAATTCTCGGTGCCATTCAAAATACGGACAAGGAAAATGAAAAAACGGTTGTGGTAGTGAAAGGTGGCCCTGGTACAGGTAAGAGCGTTATTGCTATGCGCCTTATTTCAGGATTGGCAAAAACTGGAAAATTCAAAAACGTCTTCTATTCCACACGTTCAACATCACTTGTAAAAGGTTACACCAAGATTCTGAAAAATGTAAGCTATGCAAATGGTAAAGATGGCAATACTGGCATGATAAAGAAAAATGTTGCGATAAAACCGTTTTTTAGCGACAAATGCAAAGGTGAGAGTTGGATTGACGCATTAATTGTGGACGAAGCACATCGTATTGAAAGATATTCAAACGATCAAAACGAACGAAACAAACGCTGCCAAACACATTTAACACAAATGATGAATATGCTTTTCTCTTCTAGAGTTAGTGTATTTTTTTATTGATAATTTTCAATCTGTAAAGAGCATAGAAATCGGAACCTCTGAAAAAATCAAGAACTGTGTTCACCAATATTATGAAAATATCATAGCCGAGAATGAAGCATATCTCACTGGTGCAAAAGGAGCTTATCATGGGGGATTACCTAAAGTTAAAAGCAAGCTAATAAAGGCTGAAGCGAACTATCAAAAAGCCTTGGAGACAGGCAACCAAAACTCAATCAATGATGCAAAGAAAAAACTCAAAAGCCTTAAGGGCGAGTTGGAATTTGGTCCTGAATGGGTAAAGGATGCAACTCCTTCTAAAGTCAAGATCAACTATATTGAATTTGAACTTAAGGATCAATTCCGTTGCAAAGGTTCAAACAATTACATCGACTGGGTTGAGCATGTATTGTATAATACGCCACGTACCCAAAACGTAAAGTTAGACACTAGCAAGTACGAGTTCGAAGTGTTTGATTCGCCTTCATTAATGTACCAGAAAGTAAGAGAGATGGACGATTTTGGCCGCTTTGCAGATGAAATGTTGGCCAATGGATATTCGTATGACGATGTTTTGAAAGCTGCCAAAGATAAGGAGTTCAAACAGAAAGCACGTTTGCTTGCAGGATGGTGCTGGCCATGGAAGCAAAATAGCATCGAAGAAAATGGTGATCTTCTTCATGAGATAGTTATACCGGAAGAAGATGGTTCGTCGTTTTCAATACCTTGGGAGACGAAGTTAAAGGGTGGTAAAAAACCGACTGGAATCTACAAAAAAAGGTATGCTAAGGATGCATATTTATGGCTCAACGATATCAATGGAATCAACCAAACAGGATGTATTCATTCGGCACAGGGATGGGAGGTTGACTATGTAGGTGTAATAATTGCCGGAGACCTCAAGTATGATCCTGTAAAGGATTGCCTTTGCGGTAATGAAGCAGTTGTGAACCAAGACAACAAAGTTCCTAAGAAAGGTCCTGAGAAAGACCGAATCACCAAAAACATCTATCGTGTGCTCATGACTAGAGGTAAAAAGGGATGCTACGTCTATGCATGTGATCCTCAAGTGAGGGAATACATTAAACGACTCCTGAAACAATAAAACAAAGGAGAATGAACTTCAACACATTCAAAAATAACCTGCTTTCGTATCTTCATGACACTGAAGAATACGAAAAGCAGGATATCGAAGACCATAGAAACCTTTCGGACGACGAAAAGGAAGATCTTGGTTATATGATAAAAGAAGCCGTTGTCGTATATGACGATGGCCAAGGCAACGTGGAATTATGTCCGAGTAAAAACTTTACCAAATGGAGAATAGGCGATTCTGTCAGATTTCAAAGTCTAACTCCTATTCATCTTTCTGGAACCGCTACCATAACTGATAATTTTGAAAATTGCATATGCTTAACGAGAATGCCTCATGACTCGAAAAAAGCAGAGAAATTCTCGTTGTCAATAATTGAACCACAGATGACAGGTGTATTCATCTCAACAATTGATAAAATCAAAGATGGATGCAGCGGTTCGTTCTACATTGAGGAATTGGCAGAGGTTGAAGATCCAGACAAGGAATTTGGCAAAAGCATACCTGTTAACAATGATATAATATCAAGACTGAACACCGAACAGAAAGAAGCTGTAGCCAATGTATTGAAGCGACCGTCACTGTATGCAATACAAGGTCCTCCTGGTACGGGAAAGACCGGAGTGCTATCTGCTATTGCAAAAATGTATAGCGATGCAGGTAAAGATGTTTTGATAATATCCAATAACCACCAAGCTGTAAACAATGCGCTGAATAAAATAGCAGAGTACAATGTACCAACGTTTAAAATAGGAAATGAATTCAAGGCGGTGTCGTTAAATCAAAACGTGAAGAATTTTTCTGCAATGTGGCAGTATGGTAATTTTCTAAAAACTCAAAGTACCTACAAACGAAACTCAAAGACAATACCTGGAAACATCGTTGGTATGACTATGTGTGGTGCTATTCTCAGTTTAGCTCTACATGGAAATGCATTTACTCCATCCATTGTATTAATAGATGAAGCTTCACAGATTCCTCTCAGCCTAGGAGCCGCCATTGCCGCCTTGGAAGGCGGTACATACGTGTTTATTGGAGATGGTCGACAGATGCCACCTGTTTTTCATGAAAAGATGGCTAACCACCCATTGTCCATAAGCATTTTTGACCATCTTCAAAGGATTCTTCCTAAGGAGTTGAAAACAACTTTAACGACTACGTACAGAATGAATTCTGTTATATGTAGGTATGTGTCAGAACAATTTTATGAACCATATGGTGTAAAGCTGACTAGCCATCCTTCTGTTGCAAACAATCATGTGGATTCGGAAGATATTAATAAGTCGATAGAATTTGTCAATGTAACAACAACTAAGTGCGAGGATTTCAATAGAGAAGAAGCCAAAGAGGCAGTGCAACAAGCGTTGAAATACAGAAAACGAGGATTTGAAGTTGCTATTATTACCCCATATCGCAAACAGGTGAATCTCGTTCGCGAAGAATGGGGCAATGCAGGTGGGACATCTTCCGACATCTTAATTGATACGGTTGAAAGGCTTCAGGGACAAGATGTTGATGTTATAATATTTACCATGTCGGTGAGCGATATTGACTATTACAAAGTGCAACATTCTTTCCTTTTGAATAGGAACAGACTTAATGTAATGATAAGTCGTGCTAAAATTAAAGTCATTATCATTAAGAATCAATTAATATCAATAACAGTTCCAACAATAGACGACATTCCCTAGATATATAATTGCGGTGCTAAAATAAAACATGAGGGTGTGTCAAAACTCCCTTATGTCTAAGAGTTTTATCTAGGGTATTGCTTACAACTCTTTGCTTAGGTCACTGCACAGTCTGCAAACGCTTATGAACTTCTTTCTTAGCGCGTCG